>ERZ1370068.2021-contig-11986_pt1 | contig 90130 bp, 93 predicted proteins | sample MGYA00561227_ERZ1370068 | MGnify/ENA primary metagenome ERZ1370068 (study PRJEB38410, sample SAMEA6850437) | metagenome | study: Metagenomic assessment of the ecological functions of the soil: analysis of the soil microbiota associated with the... | reverse complement strand
GTTACGTAATATTGACCCGGCGTTCGGCGATCCCGTGGCCCGAGCCGGTCTGCCACTTGCTTCCGGATCGCGACCGATCCTTTCCGGACTACGCAGCGTGAGCCTTCGCGCCGCCCCCGCGCGCCTCGGGGAGCCGTGACCCGAAAGGTCGCTCCGTAGTCTGCCGCGCCGTGACAATAGTGCCGTCCTCCTTCTGCGGCGGCCTGGGGGATCCGCCTGCGCGGGCACGCGTCGGGCAACCCGAAGCCGCTCGCGCCGATTGGCCGCGAGCCGATCCTGACGCACCTCATGCGGTGGCAGGTACCGCGCATCACGGGCAACCGCGACTCGTCTGCCAAGCCTCCGGCACGGCGGCCAGCGCGGATCGTGCGGCACTTCCTGCGGAGCTCGAGCCTGTTGTCGCGGAGTCCCTCGCCGGAGGCGTGACCTGGATCCGGGACCGTCCGGACCCGCCTCGGCGAGTGGACCGTGACGCTGGAAAAAGCCGACCGGCCTCCGCGCACCGGCATCGGCGAGCGCCCTGGCCGTCCGGGGATACCCCGACGGGCGACGTTCCTCGCGAACTACGCCGTGACGGCCTGACGGACCTCGATCTCCCGGAGTTCCTGGGGCGCTTCCGGGCGAGCGGGGCGCTGGGCGGACTCCTATCACGGTGCGGGCCCCCACCTCTTCTCACCATCTCATCTCCGTAGACCGCCAGGGGATGGTGGACGGCGTCCGGCTGGCCCCGGAGTCCGGGGCTCCGGGTCACCGGCGGCTTCTTCCTGTATTCCGGCCCGAGATCTTCGACTGGCTGGCGCCCGGCGAGGACCTGATCGACGGACCTTCCCGCGCCTGGTCGCCGAGCGCCGGCTTCTTCGGGTACCCGCACGACGGCTTCTGGGCGCATGGACACGCCCAAGCGACTGGCTCGCCTCTGCAGGAGATGGACGCTGCCGCGAGAACGCCGTGGAAGGTTGTGTGGCTCTGCGGCCTCCGGGGAGCCGGCGGTGCCTCGACCCCGCGTCCGCCCGGCTGGCCCCAGCGATCGGCGAGTGTAGGGGACCCAGCGGTTGCTTCGCCCCTCGGGGGCCGCGGCGCGGGCGGCTCACGTGCCGGTCAGGACGAGCTGCGCGCTGCTGTGAACGCCTCCGCGTGAACCGGGTGCGGGCCTGGGATCCCGCGCCGGCGAAGCGCGCCGACGAAGACATCCCGGTGAACCAGGGCTTGCCTCGCCTGGGAGGCGCAGCAGGCGAGCAGGCGCCGCGCCTTGGCCTCCACGACGTCGTCGTCGAGCGGCACCAAGAGGTCTCGGCGCCCTGTCGGGCTTCCGGATCGTACTTGTTGTCCCGCGAGCCTGTATTCAGGATCACGTGGTCGCGGAACGTGCTCCCACGTGAGCTCGGCGACGAAGCGGTGGTCCTGGGTGCCAGTCGTCCCGGTGTGGGCGCGAATCGACCACGCCGGCGGTCCACGCGCGCCTTCAGCGCCCGGAAGTAGTCCCGACGCGCTCGCCCTGATACGGAAGGTAGCCGTCGCGGAACCGCTCGACCACGGCGCCGGCGCGACGCCACCCCCGCGAGCAAGGCGTCTGGCGGAGCGCTGGGCCTCCCGCGCGCGCTCGTCGTCGCCGCTCAGCACGACCTACCCTAACGACCATCCCGGGATCCTGGCGGACGAGGGCGAGGAGCTGCGCCGCCGCAGCCGATCCTCGATGTCGTCGCAGTGCGCGCCGAGGCACTAGGATCTGGAGGGGCCGGCACGCTTGGCGGCGAACCGAAGCGCGCGCATCAGGCGCCCGGCGGGTGGGGGCAGTGTCGCCCTGCTCCTCGGCCGTCGCGGGTCGGTCGGGGCTCAGCCGTCATCTGCCGTGATGGTCGGCGGCTGGAAGCGCGGCCCTGCTTTGGCTTCGATCACAGGTTGTTTCCGCATCGCGAGTCGACCAGAGGATAGCCGACGGCACGTCGCCGTGGGTGGTTACAAGGCTCGGCGGCTGCGACCTTCCGCGGCGATCCCGCCCAGGCGAGGGCGTCCGCGGCGCGGGCGGAGCAGTCGAAGACCGGGCCTGACGCTCGCCTTCACGATCGAGCGTGTGACGCCGGCGTAGTTCGTCCAGTGCCCGGCCGGAGCCCCGATGGCGCGCGTTCCCGGCCTCGCGCGCGCAGCCCGGATCGCCCGTCTCCGCGCAGGTACTGCGGAGCGCGGTGGCGGCTCGTCGCGGTGCCGTCCGCGGTCGCGGATCGGGACTTCCGCCACCGCCATGGGCTGGCACCGTAAACGCTCACCCTCGGTCGGCGACGAAGCGACGACGACGTTTGCGCGCGACCGTCCCCACCTTCACGACCGGCCGTCAACCTCCCTCCAGTCTTGAGATTCGTTCCGCGCTCACGACGACCGCGCTGGGTCCAGGGGTGCCACCGGCGGAGTGTGAAGCCCTGGTGATCTTGGGCAGTAGCTTGAAGTGATCGCGGCAGTACTCGTCGTGAACTCCGATTCCAGCCCGTGACGCGCTCACGCGTCCGGTCACCGCGCCGTCCGGCACTCTGCACCTTCAGCGTAGGTCGCTGTCGGTATCCCAATCGGGAGAGGCCGTCACCCCTGCCGGTGGTGAAGGCCACCTCCGTCGTTCCCAGCAGGTTGGTCCCGGTGATCGTGAGCAACGTCCCCTACCGGGGGCCGGGTTCGGACTGAAGGCGGTCGCCCGGGGCGGCTGCTGAACTCGTCAGGTTGAGCGGCGCTCAGCGCGGTGCCATCCACCGGTCGTTGCCGCTGACCTTTGGCCGTCACCGCGCTCTCTAGCGGGACCTGAATCACCAGCTCGGTCGGCGTGTTCTGACTCGGATCAGCCCCGGCGGCACGGTCGTCGTCCCCACCTTCACCGTCTGCGCCCCCGTCTGCGCCACTCTCAGGTTCGTCCCCGTCACCGTGACGAGGTCCCGCTCCCGCCGACCGCGGTGCCCGGCAAGACGGCCGCGATCTTCGGGCGACCCGGAAGTTCACCGTGCTCAGTCGAGGACATGCTCCCGTCCGTGACGGTCACGGGTCCGGTCACCGCGTCCGGCGGCACTGCCTGCCTGAGCGATAGGACGTCGCTACGTTGGCGGCGCGAGCGGCGCCATCACCAGCCCCGCCCCGCTAAACGTGACGAACGTCACGCTCTCCAGTAGGTTCGTCCCGGTAATCGTCAGCACCGGAAACCCTACCGGGGCCGCCGGGTTCGGACTGAAACCCGTGGCCCGGGTGGTGGCTGCGTCGACAGTCAGAGTTCCCGGGCGCTCGCTCAGGGCCGTGCCTGTCCACCGTCGTGACGCTGATCTTTGGCCGTTCCCCGCGCCGCAGCGGGACCGTGAACACCAGCGCTCCGTAGGTGGTGCTTCGACTGGATCAGCCCCGGCGGCACGGTCGTCGTACGCCACCTTCACCGTCGGACGCACTGGCCTGCGCCGCCAGGTTCAGGTTCCCGGCAATTCAGGCGACGACCGCTCTCGCTCCCGCACGACCGCGGTGCCCGGCAGTGACGGCCGCAGGATCTTCGGGGCGACCCGGAAGTTCACCGTGCTCGTCGAGGACATGGTTCCCCGGTCCGTGACGGTCATCCGGCCCCGTCACCGCGTCCGGCGGCACCGACGACCTTCGAGCGACGTCAGTCGTGATGTCCGTCGGCGTCGAGCGGTCACGGCTCACCAGCCCTGCCCCGCTGAGCGTGACCAGCGTCGCGCCTGGTGAGGTTCGTTCCCGGTGATCGTCATGGCACCTGTCCCTACCGGCGCCGGGTTCGGGCTGAAGCCCGTCGCCCGTGGCGGCTGCGTCACCAGCGGCAGTGTCAGGCTCAGGGGCGGTGCCGCCGTCCACGGTCGTGACGCTGATCTTCCCGGTTCCCGCCCCGAGCGGCACCGTGAACCTGAGCTCCAGTCGGCGTGCGCTCGTCTGAATCAAGCCCCGCCGGCACGGCTGTCGTCCCCACTCTTCACCGTCGGATTCACTGCCGCGCGCAGGTTCATTCCCGACACGGCGATGACCGTCGCGCTCCCGCCGACCGCGGTGTCCGGCGTGAAGCCCGTGATCGTCGGCGCCACCCGGAAGTGCTACCCAGTGCTTCCGTCGAGGACATGGCTCCCGTCCGTGACGGTCTACCGGTCCGGGTCACCGCGCCCGGCCGGCACCGTGCACCCAGAGCGACGACGTCGCGCTGTCGGCGTCCTGATTGCGGCGCGCACCGGCTCCCGGCCCCGCTGAACGCGACGAACGTCACGCCTCAGTAGTGGTCTCGTTCCCGGTGATCGTCAGGTTAACTCGCCACCGGCGCCGGGTTCGACTGAACCCCGGTCGCCCGGGGCGGCTGCGTGCACCGTCAGGGTCCCCGGGGCTCAGGCGCCGTCCCGTCCACGGTCGTCACGCTGACCTTCGCCGTTCCCCGCTCCCCGAGCGGCACCGTGAACGTCAGCGCGCGGTCGGCGTGTCCCGCCCAGAACTCGCCCTGCCGGCACCGGTCGTCGCCCCCACCTTCACCGCGTCGGTGTCTCCACGTGCCGCGCCTGCAGGTTCGTCCCCTTGTCGCGATCACGACCGTCGGGCTCCCCACCCACCGCGGTGTCCGGGGTGAGGAGGCCCGTCGCTCGGCGCCACCCGGAAAGTTCACCGCGCTCGTGGTCGTCCCGGTCGGCACTCGTGACGGTCACCGGCCCGGTCGTCGCGCCGGCCGGCACGATCGCACCTGAGTGACGTGGCGGTCCGCGTCCCGGTCGGTGGGCGCCGACGGGCCCGCCGCCGCTGAAGGACACTTCTGGTCACGTTCCGCTGAGGTTCGGGTCCTCGTGATGGTGAGCGGCTGCCCCCGACCGGCCGCCGGGCTCGGGCGAGAAGCCGGGTCGCCCTCGCGGCGGCTGGTTCACCGTCAAGGTGTTCGGGCTCAGTGTGGCAGCCGTCAACGGTGGTGACGCTCGGATCTTGCGTTCACCGCCCCGGAGCGGGATCGTGAACTCGAAGGGCCGTGAGCGTGTGCAACGCGGATCAGGGCTCAGGGGACCACCATCGTGCCGACCTGACGATGGGCGCACCGTCCCGGCCAGGCAGATACCCGTCCCGGCCACGTCCACAGACAGGTCGTGCTCGACCGCATTCGGTGGTGGAGAAGCCTCGTGTGGACTCTTCGGCAGTGGTACCTTGAAGGATCGCCTGACTCGCTCCAACGCCGGCTGGCGTCGTGACGCTGAAGACCCCGGTTCGAGCTCCCGCCGGCACCCCGACCGTGACGGATGTCGGCGTCACCGTAGTCGGCGCTACCGTCACTGGTCCGCTGAACGTCACCGCAGTGGCTCCAGCGAAGCTCGTGCCCGCGATCACGACTGGCGGTGCCGACGGGCAGCCGGCGCTGGCAACCGACGCGATGACGCCGCGGTGCCGATTGAATGGTTGCCGGGAAGGTGCCGGTCTTGGTGAATAACCCGTGACCGCTCAGGTCACCGCGTCACCTTGAGTGAGCAAGTCGCGCGAGGCCCGTCGGGATTGAGCGGGGCCGTCCACGTGGTCGCTGGCTGCGAGGCATCGTCGAAGCTGCCGGAGCCAGGAGCCCGCCCAGCAGGTGGACGTCCACGCGTAGGTCAGCGTGTGGCCGAAGCTGCCTTCTGCCGTGACGCTCACGCTCACGGCTTGCTCGCCAGGGAATGACGGGATTCGGGGTCCCGTTGCCGGCCCCGCGGTGATGTTGAACACGTGGAGCGCTGCAGGGGCGACGTCGGCGCGGACGAAGCCGAAAGCCGGTATTGTTGTCGAAGCCGGCCGGCCCCATAAGCCCAGCGCGGTGTCCTGGAGGGTCTCCCGGACATCCAGTCGGAGTCATCAGAAGGCAATGCTTGCAGCATCAGGGGCCGCCACGGCCTGCCGCGATGCCCAGGCTGCCGCCGACGTCCCGCCGAAGTTGGGGAAGCTGTTCGCAGCCGGTGTCAAACCCAAGGAACGTCGTATCTGACGAAATCCGGGAGCCACGGATCTCGGGCTTGAACTGACGCAAGGTCGGTCCCTCGGTGCGAGCAGGTTCCCCGCGTCCGGTGTCGAACGGGACCGGCAGTGGTTCCTCCCCGGGAGAACGACTCCAGCGTGGTTGTGACGTCTTGTAGTTGGCCGCCCCGACCGCCATCGCGCGCTCCTTGGACAGTTAGGCGTGGCCATAGAGGGTTGCCCGCTGTTGATCGCCGGTGACAGCGACGGGATTGCCTCCCGCTAGGGAAGATGACGTACTTCATCCTCCCGGGGTTGGTCCCGAGAACTGGACGATCATTATGAAGCCCACGCACCGCGGGTTGGAGCGCACGTGATGGGCCCAAGGAACTCGACTGGATCTCCGCCGATGTTGTTTCGTGGCCGCGGCCTGGCGACGAAGAAGCCACCAGCTCCATCCGGACGCCATGGCAAAGGATAGATGTGTCCAGATCGGTCGGCGTTCCCGAGGTCCATAACCGAGAAGAAGGGAGAGTCCCACTGAGTAACAACTGAACTGACTGCCGGACGGCCCCGGAAATGCGCTGCAAAATGGTCCCGCTTAAAAGCCAGTGGCAACACCAGCGCCCGAAATGAACTGGCCTGGCACAAACGCATGATCGTAGCCGAAGCGACCCTCGTTACCTGCCGCGGAGAAATAGATATTCCAGAGGCCGCGACTATCCACGGCCTGCGCAATAACGCCATCCTGAAACATCGGTTCGACGAAATAGATGAAGCTGCCTATTTACAACCTTGGCCCGGCGTCGCGCAGGTGCTCGATACCGTTGTTCGTAGTGACCGCTAAGCCACCCATACAGGCGAACGAGAGGGCGCGGCGCTGGGCGCCACGTCGTGGACTATCTGCAGCACGCCCGACCCTCGTCACCGCCTGAGCTGCAACCTGACAGTTCTGTATCACCTCGACGCCAGCCGGGAGATCACCGGACGCCTTGTCAGCGTCGAAACCTCCGAGACAGTTGAAGTTGTCGGACAGTACGCCGACCGTGACACCCGTGCGCTGTCCACCCTGAAAGTGTTTCGCGCAAGGTCCGAGCGCGCATGACGTGGTCGCCTTGGCTGGTCACTTGTCCCGCGTTGGTCTTGCTCAACGCCTGGCGCGCGAACTTCAGGGGCACCACGTTTTCGAGGGACGGATGGACGATGGGAGCTGAGACGAAGCGCCCGGCGATGGCTGTATCGTGAGCACCAAGCGCGATGAGTTCGGCCTCGAGCAGTTCGGGGATCGTCCACCGCAACGGCATCGATCGTCACTAAGTCTCCACCGACGGCTGGCGGTGATGCCCAGAAGCTGTCCGGCTGTAGTTTAGCCGCCGCAGGTATTGGCCGCGTCGTCGGCATCGATGGTCACGCGGTCGCCAACGCCGACCGGGGGCAATGCGGTGCTTCCGGCGCCCTGGACAGTGGCTCTGGCCGCGGTGCCGGAAGGCAGTCCGGGCCAGCTCGGCGAGCCCTGGGATATTCGGAGTCACCGGCTTCATGTCGTCAGCGCCGGTATCGCTTGCGCTGCTGAGCAGCAGGAACGCTACCATCCATGCGACCAAGGCGTGTCTTCAATTTCAGGCCCGCGTACTGGCGCGGGCGCCGGTTAAGCACTGCGCCTGAAAATCCTCCTCAGTGGATCTGGTCATAAAAATCTTTATGCTGTCGTCGACATCGCCGCTCGGGCGAACTTCCCAGCCCGGCAACCTGCCATTGCCGCGATCTGGGCGATCGGTAGCCGTCTTCGGACGATGCGTCCCGCTGTCACGGCGCTCCCATTCTGAGGGCGACGAGCCGAACTTTCAGCGCCTCGACACCATCCGATAAACCATCGACGATCTATACGCGCGATCTTCAGACCAGGTGACTGCAGGGATCAGCCAGGATCAGCGGCTGACCGCGTCTCTGAGCCATCCGGTACGCCCACGCGATAGAAAGCGCCCGCAGCCCTGTCCGGATCTTTGGCGAGCGCACCGTCACCGGCCGGGGCCGCTTGCGCCGGCTGTCCGACCGCCAGGGACGTGGCGAATAGAAGCAGGAACAGCAGTCAGACGGATGCCCAAAAGCGAATCGTCGACTCGCGGCGATATCGCGATGTCGATTCATTGCGTACCAGCACCATGTCCTGGTGACGCCGACGACGCAGTGCGTCGACGCGGGCTTGTGATGTCTCAGCGCATCCGCCGATGTTTCCATGCCCATGAACGGGGGCCGTCGTGGATCGACGAAGCACGCGGTGGTCCGCGCTGGTGCAGCCAACCTGAGGACCTGATCCTGAGAGTCGAGCGACTCGTCGCGGCTCGGGGGCCCCAGTGGATCGATCTTGAGCTCGACGATCACCCGGAGCGTGCCCCGGTAGGCCTGGCGACCAGGTCGCCCGCGGCCAGGTTGTCCCCGGAAGGCGTGGATGACCTGGCGGCCATTCGTCGCGGCTCCGCGAGCAACATCATTCCGAGCAGGAGCGCAGGGTCGGGCCATACCGCCCCGTCCTGGATGACGGGATGTGGTGATCACGCCGGGTGTTTGTGGTTCTGGCGTTCCCTGCGATCATCCGCTCAGCGAATGCAGCAACCGTACCACGAGCCTATTGAGGCAAGACATTGGAAAGATTGATCCTGGTGGCGAGGTTCGTCCGGCCCAGGGGAACGTGGGGAACACCTGCAGAGATTTGCCCCACCCCACCAGATCAGATTCGCGACCGCCCCACTACTGGTGGCCGCTGAGCAACCTTTCGACGAGCACAGGGGCCCGCTGAGCACGGCATCGCGAGAGCCGAGCGCGCCGTCGTCGGGACCGCGCGGGAGAATTGTAGCGCGGGACGAGGCTCACGTCGGTGTCGCCGCTACACATGGGCTCAGCGACGACGCCATACTTGTCACGAGGAGGAAGTCAACCTCTCTCCGCGGAGTGCCGGCCTTTCCCACTGCCTGTCGTTTTCCGGCCGTGGCGAATCGTCGAATTCGCGGCACGGAAGGTCTCGTAGCGGTGCACTTCGAAGGACTTTCGGCGAGTCGGTGCTGGATTGATCCCGTTGTGGTACGCCGAGCGAGTCTCGCCCGTACCGACGGGCCGCCGAGCACGACAGGATCCTGAAGGGTGGGGAGCAGCCGCCGGCATTCCCACGATCAGCCGACGAAGTTCGAGTCGTGATCAATCTGGACGCGCCAGACCCCGACCTGCGATTCCTCCCGCGCGATCGAAATCGCTCGTGGATGGGATCAGGCCATGGCATAGGCCGGCGGCGCCTCGCGGTTTCAGCGACTCCTCGCCGGCGCGCCCCGCGGTATTGTGTTCGGGCACGGCCGCCGGGTCCGTCGAGGGCCAGTGCTGGGATAGAGGGGGGAACAGCGTCACCGCGCGAGGTGAAAGGACGGCTGGGTACGGGTTGGGTCGGCTACTCGTCGAAGGAGCGCCGACGCTTGCCGGCCTGAAGCCTTGCGACGAGCATCGGCTCGCAGTCGAACATCGTGTCCTGCTCCGGGACGGCCTTTGCTCCCGCGCGTCGCATCGATTTGCGCAGGCAAGCGGCTCTCCGAAGCCCTGGGAGAGGCAGGTGGGAGTAGAGGGAGTGGGACCAAGGCTGACCCTCGGATCGGACACTGGTGGCGCGGCGGCGACCGGCACGTGATCCGGTTCGCCGCGCGCCGTCTCGGCTTCATGCTGCTGATCCTGGCCGTCAGCAGCGTCGGTCGTGTTCGTCGTGGGCCGCCTCGCGCCCGGCGATCCGGTGCAGCTGCTGATGGGGCGACATGCGGGACCCCGTGACCGAGGCGCGCCTCCGTCAGGAGCTCGGCGCTCGACCTCCCGCTGTGGTCGCAGTACCTCCACTTCGCCGGGCCGGGCGCTTCGGGGCGACCTCGGCCAGTCCTACGCGAACCCCGGCCGATCCATCAACCGGATGATCGCCGACGCCGCGCCGCCGACGGCCCGCCTCGCCGTGGCGACGGTGACGCTGGCGATCCTGCTCGGCATCCCCCTCGGCGTCTACTCCGCCGTCGCGCGCGGCGTCCAGTGGGGACTTCCTGGCCGCGGCTCGTCGCGCTCGGGGGCATGTCGCTCCCGAGCTTCGTCGTCGCGGTGCTCCTGATCCGGTGGCTGGCGCTCGGCTGGCACGCCGTGCCGGTGTCGGGGTGGGGAGAGCCCCGGCACTACGTCCTGCCGGTCCTCGTGCTGCTCGTCCAGCCGCTCGCCTACATCACGCGCGTGACGCGCGGCGGGCGTTCTCCGGGCGCTGCCCGAGGACTACGTGCGCACCGCGCGCAGCAGCGGGCCTGTCCCCCTGGCGCGTTCTGTCGCGGCACGTGCTCCCGAACGCCGCGATCTCCGTGCTGACCATCGTCGGTCTCGCGTTCAGCTACGCCCTCACCGAGCGCCTTCGTGGTCGAGACCATCTTCCGCATCCCGGGACTCGGGCAGGCCGCCATCGGCGCCCTGTTCTCGCGGGACTACCCGATGGTGCAGGCCGTCGGCCTCCTCTACGCCGCGGTCTTCATCGGCATCAACTTCCTGGTCGATCTCGGCTATGCCGTCCTCGATCCCGCGGATCCGGTATCGATGATCGGCGACGACGCAGCCGCTCGCGCCCGTCCTGGCGCCGGTCGTGCGTCCGCCGGCGCGCGCAGTGGCTCCGCGCTCCTGCAGCGAGACCGGACCACGGTGCTGGCCGGGCTCCTGGTGGCCCTGATCGTGGCTGGCAGCCTGATCCTCCCGGCGGTGCCTGCCGCTACCGCTACGACCAGCAGAGCCTCGACCACACCCTCGAGGGGCCGAGCCGCCAGCACTGGCTGGGCACCGACCAGTACGGCCTGGGACCTCCTCACGCGCCTGGCGCAGGGCGGCAGGATATCGCTCGTGGTGGGCGTCGTGACCGTCCTCGCCGAGGTGCTGCCTGGGCGGCCTCCTGGGCGGGATCGCCGGATACGCAGGGCGGCACGCTCGACGAATGGCCTGATGCGGCTGACGGACATGATGCTGGCATTCCCGCGCGCTGCTCCTGGCCCTGCTCCTCGCGGCCATCCTGGGACCGGGCGCGATCACGCGTCATCGCGGCCCTCACGCTCGCTGGCTGGCCGGCCATGGCCCGCACGGTGCGCGGCGAGGTGCTGAGCCTGAAGGAGCGGGAGTTCGTCGTGGCGGCCCGGGCTCTGGGCGCCGGCGCGGCTCGCGTCCTCCTGCGGCACCTCCTGCGGAACACCGTGCACCTCATCGTCGTGCGCGCCACGCTCGACATCGGGCCGATCATTCTCACCGAAGCGACGCTGAGCTTCCTGGGTCTCGGCGTGCAGCGGCCGATGCCGTCGTGGGGCGTGCTCATCGCGGACTCGTTCCAGTACCTCCAGAGCGCGCCGGCGCTGGCCCGTCATCCCGTGCATCGCGCTGTCGGTGACCATCCTGGCGCTGAACTTCGTCGGCGAGGGGCGGGGCGGAGGCGATGGACCGGGCGTGGCCAAGGCATCTTGACGCCGCGCGTCGACTGGGCCGATCCTGACCTCGACGCCGGCCGAAGCCGGTTCGACCCGAAGCCCATGCACCGAGCGGAGGAACAGATGCCACGTCACCGTCTCATGCTTCCCATCGTCCTGTCGGTCGCGGTCGCCCTGCTGGCGGCGGCGCCAGCGGGTACCCAGGCTCCCATCACCTTCTCGCTCCGCGCTGCTGGGCGAGCCGCCGCACATCGATCCCCCAGCGGATGGCCGACTTCGGCTCCTTACACGGTGACCAGCCAGATCTACTCGACGCTGACGATCCTGGACGAGAAGCTCCAGATCGTCCCGTACGCGGCCGAGAAGTGGACGGTGTCGCCGGACGGGCTCACGTGGACCTTCAAGCTTCCGCAACAACCTCGTGTTCCACAACGGGCGCAAGGCCGACGCCAACGACGTCAAGTATTCGCTGAGCCGGCTGGCCTCGCCCGATTCCGCGCTCGCCGAGCTCCTTCCTGCTGCTGTCCGACGTCGTGGGTTTCGAGGCGGTGAACAAGCAGGGGGAGAAGGAGCTCTCGGGGTGCGTGTGGTCGATCCCCTGACCGTGGAGATCCGACTCCAGTCGCCGCCGAAGGGCGACCTGGCGACACGGATGTCGCACATCTCGACCGCCATCATCGCGAAGGAGGCGGTGGAGGCCGGCGGCCCCAACTGGGCGAGAGGCCCAGCCGATCGGGACGGGCCCCTGGAAGCTCAAGGAGTGGGCGCATCGCTCGAAGGTCGTCTACGACGCGTTCCCTCAGTTCTTCGAGGGGAAGCCGAAGGTCGACCGGCTGGAGATGCCGATCGTCCCGGAGCCCGCGACGCAGCTCGCCATGTACCAGAACGGTGAGCTCGACGTCGTGCTGGTCCCGCTGGGCGACTACCCGCGCATCAAGGCCGACCCGCGCCTGGGCAGGAGATGAAGATCTGGGACCGCACCCAGTCCCAGTTCCTCGCTCTCAATCCGCGGGTCTACGCGCCCTTCAAGGACCTCCGGGTCCGCCAGGCGTTCGCCCACGCGATCGACAAGACCAAGGTCATCAACCAGGTCTTCCACGGTCTCTACATCCCGGCCGGCGGCATGCTGCCGCCCGGAATCCCGGGTACGACCCCCAGCTGAAGGGTCTCCACGTACGACCCGGCCCGCGCCAAGCAGCTCCTGGCCGACGGCCGGCTTCCCGGACGGGAAGGGCTGCCGCCGCTCACGATGGCGGTGAACCCGGTGACCGGCGACTACCGGATGATGGCCGAGCCGGTCGCCGCCATGCTGAAGGACACCCTCGGGGTCAGCATCGAGGTGCAGCTCAGGAGTTCGCGGCGTTCACGGCCGCGATGAACCGGCGTGACGCGCTGGCGGCGTTCATGACCGGGTGGAGCGCGAGCACGCTGGACGCGGGGTACTTCCACGAGCTGTGGCTCTACAGCAAGTCGCCGCTCAATCGCGTGAACTACGAGAGCGCGGCGTTCGACAAGCTGGTGGAGCAGGCGAACGCGGCGCCGGACCGGGCGAAGCGGATCGCGTTCATCAAGCAGGCGGACGAGCTCATCACGAAGGACGTCCCGCTGATCCCGGTGATGTACACGCGGTTCGTGTATCTCATCAACCCGAAGGTGAAGGGTCTCGAGCCGGTGCCACTGAGTCTCGGCTTCCGGGCCGTTCCGGGCAATCGAGCTCGCCCGCTAGGGTGATCGGAAGATAGGGGAAGTCGGCCGATGGCGATCTGGGACGACGTCGTTCCGCGGGCCGAGCAGCAGGTGTACGAGGATGGGGGCTGGGGCGGGCGCGTGGGCTTCGGGTCGCGCCCGGCCCTGCTGGTCGTGGACATGTACACGGCCTTCGTCGATCCCGCGTATCCGTTCGCGAGCCCCGGCGCGCGCGAGTCCGCCCGGCGTGATCGCGTGCTTCTCGACGCGGCGCGGGCGGGCCGGCGCGCCCGTCTTCTACACCCGGGGCGAGCGCGCCACGTGGCCGATCGAGCGCGGGCGGTGGAAGACGCGGGCGTGTACCGCCCGATCATGGAGCGGCCGGAGGCCTACCAGATCGTGCCGGAGCTGGCGCCCCGGTCCGACGAGCCCGTGATCGTCAAGGCGTTTCCGAGCGGCTTCGTGGGCACCAACCTGCTCGCGCTATCTCGTCTACCACGGCGTGGACACCGCTCATCGTGACCGGCGCGGTGACGAGCGGCTGCGTCCGCGACACCGTGCTGGACGCCTTCAACCACAACTATCGGGTGATCGTGCCGGTGGAGGCCGTCTGTGACCGGGGGGCGACGTCCCACAAGGTGACGCTCTTCGACATCCACATGAAGTACGGCGACGTGGTGCCGCAGGCGGAAGTGCTGGACTACCTGAAGACGGTTCGGTCCGGCGAGGCGCGCCTCGCCCTCGAGGAAGCCGCGGCGGCGCTGACCGAGGCTCAGCGGCCTCGATTGGCCGCCGCGCCCGCATCGGCGGGCGGGCCGAGATGGCCGTCCCGGCCGATCACGTCCTGGAGGCGCGCGAAGTCGACGTTGCCGCCGCTCAGCACGGCCGCGACGACCTCGGCCGCTCTCGCGTTCCGTCCGGCCGGCCAGGAGCGCCGCGACGCGCCGCGGCGCCCGGCGCCCTCGACCAGGAGCTTCGCCCGCTGGAGAAGCCCCGCATCGCGTCCCGGATCTCGTCCTCCGACACCGCGACGAGGTCGTCGACGTACCGGCGGACCGTGGCCACCACCAGGTCGCTCGTCGTGGGCGACGCGAGCCCGTCGGCGAGGCTCGGTCCGCGCGTGAGCCACTGCGGCTTCCCCGCGGCGACCGAGTCGTGCACGAGCCGGCCCGGCAGGCACTCCACGCCGACCACCCGCACGCTCGGCCGGTGGAGCTTGATGACGGCGGCGATGCCCGAGATCAGGGTGCCCCCGCCCACCGGCACCACGACGACCTCCACGTCCGGGAGGTCCTCCAGGATCTCGGCGCCGATCGAGCCGTAGCCGGCGATCAGACCGGCATCCGCCCACGCGTCGATGAGGAGCGCCCCCTGCCGCGCCCGGAGCGCCTCGACCCCCTCGAACCAGGTGGCGGGATCGAGGTGGAGGACGACCTCGGCGCCGTAGCCCCGCACCGCGTCGATCTTGGCGGCGGGGGCCGTCTGGAGCATCGACACCCAGCAGCGCACGCCGGCCTGGCGCGCGGCGTAGGCCACGCCTTGGGCGAGATTGCCCGCGGACATCACGATGACGCCGCGGCGCTTCTCCTCCGCGCTCAGCTGGGCGATCCGGTTCACCCCGCCGCGCGGCTTGAGGATCCCGTCTTCTGGAGGTTCTCGCACTTGACGTGGAGCCGCACGCCGCACCGGGCGCCGAGGCTTGCCGTCGACAGGAGGGGCGTCCGGTGCACCTGCCCCCTGAATGACCGCCCGCGCGCGGTCGAGCTGCTCCCGCGTGATCACTGGAGCCCCGTCCACGCGTCCGAGCGTGTCGCTCCGGCTGCTACGGCGTGACCGAGGGATCGACCTCGGCGCGAGCGGCCCCGCGGCGGAACCGGCCGAGCATGATCGTCATCGGGAAGGGGAGGGTGTCGCGATACAGACCGATCTTGAAGTACACGCTGTCGAGATCGTCCGGGTACCCCAGCGGGCCCTTGTGGTCGACGACCTGGCGGCCGTTGAGCCACGCCTGGAGGAAGCCGTCGGGCGTGGGTGTCAGCTTGAGGTGGTAGACGAGCTGGTTCCAGCGCCCGCGGATGTCGGCCTTCTCCTCGAAGAGCACGACGCGCTTCGTCGGCCTCCTGGATGGTGATCGAGAAGACCCCTGTTCCGGTAGCGGTTGGCGATGGCCGGGCTGTGATCCGGCCGCGCAGTCGCCGCAGGCCTGCTTCCACTGCCCGAGGACGAGGCGCCGGTCGACCACCGGAAAGTCGGTCGGGACGTACAGCTGGAAGCTGTACCAGACGTCGGTGCCGGTCGGGAGGTGTAGGCGGTTGTCCTCGGACAGCTCCGCGCGCTCCGCGACGCCTCCGCTCTCGGCCATGTCACCGGTCCGGAGCGTGATCTGAAGGACGTTCCGATCCTGCCCCGCCGGGTCGGGGACGGACTGGAGCGCGTCGGCCCGGACCCGCTGGAGGCGCCAGACCGAGCCGGGACCGCTCTGGAAGTCGTCCGCGAGCGTGACTGTCGGTCCCTCGGCGACCGAGCGCGCCGGCCCGACTCCGTGAGGACCAACATGACCAGAACCAGCCCGAGCAACCGGATCGCTCCCGAACCGTGACGCATGGCCTCAGCCAACCTCCTGCTGGATGTTCGTCCCGCCGAGATGCTCCCCTGCCTCCCGGCATGCTAGCACGCGGCCAACTCCCGGGCGCGCCCGCGCCCTCGGCGCCGGCCTCCGCCGACGTTCGCGCCTCGGGGACGCGCGCTTGACAGTCTGTCGTTCCCCCCGATCATGCGACCAAACGCCGGGCCCGGACCCCGTGACGCCGCCCGCCTTGGCGCTCCCGGGCCGGGGCCACACCGAAAGGAGCTGTACATGAAGAGGATCACCTGGCTGCTCGCGGCGATCGTCCTGGTCGCCGGTCCCGCGCTGGCGGCGACGCCGAAGGACACGGTCGTCATGGCCAAGCAGATCGACGACATCATCTCGCTGGATCCCGCCGAGTCGCTTCGAGTTCTCGGGCAGCGAGGTGACCGGCAACATCTACGAGCGCCTCATCACGTACGACCTGAAGGATGTCAGCAAGCTCAAGGGCGAGCTGGCCGAGAGCTGGACGGCCGGCGCCGACGGCAAGACCTACACGTTCAAGATGCGGAAGGGAATCAAGTTCCACTCGGGGAACCCGGTGACCGCGCAGGACGCCGCCTACTCGCTCCAGCGGGCGGTGATCATGAACAAGACCCCGGGTTCATCCTCACCCAGTTCGGCTTCACCAAGGAGAACGCGCAAGGAGAAGATCCGGGCGACCGACGATCAGACGCTGGTCATCGAGACGGGCGAGGCGGTGGCGCCGACCTTCTTCTACTACTGCCTCACCGCCGTCATCGGCGGGATGGTGGACATGAAGACCGTCCAGTCGCACGAGAAGGACGGCGACTTCGGGAACGAGTGGCTCAAGACGAACTCCGCCGGCTCCGGGCCGTTCAAGCTCGATCAGCTGGAAGGCGAAGGAGTCCTACACCCTCGAGCGCTGGGACGGGTATTGGGGCACGAAGGCGCTGCCGCGCCGCGTGGTCGTCCGCCACGTGCCGGAGGCCGCGACCCAGCGCCTCCTCCTCGAGAAGGGTGACATCGACTACGCACGGGACCTCAGCAAGGATCAGCTGGACGCCATTCGCGGCAACGCGAACATCGAGCTCCAGCAGGCGCCGAAGAGGCTCGATCTTCTACGTCAGCCTGAACCAGAAGAACCCGACTCTGGCGAAGCCCGAGGTCCGCGAGGCGCTCAAGTGGCTGATCGGATTACGCCTCCATCGAGGAGAGCCTGCTCCGCGGGCTGTTCGTCGTCCACCAGGCCTTCCTCCCGAAGGGTTTCCTGGGGGCGGTGGAGGAGAAGCCGTACAAGTTCGACCTCGCGAAGGCCAAGGCGCTCCTGGCGAAGGCCGGGGTGCCGGACGGCTTCAGCGTGACGATGGACGTCCGCAACGGGTCGCCGACCACGGACATCGCGCAGGCGATCCAGGCCAACTGGGCCAAGGCCGGGGTGAAGGTCGAGCTGATCCCGGGGGACGGCAAGCAGGTCATGACGAAGTACCGTGCCCGCAACCACGACATCTACTATCGGCCAGTGGGGTCCGGACTACCAGGACCCGCACACGAACGCCGAGACGTTCGCGATGAACGTGGACAACACGGACGCCGCCAAGTCGAAGACGCTCGCCTGGCGCAACAGCTGGGACATTCCCGACATGACCAAGCAGACCCAGGCCGCGGTGAAGGAGCGCGACGCCAAGAAGCGCGCCGAGACTGTACCAGGCGATCCAGCGGGAGCATCAGCGCGTGTCGCCCGTTCATCATCATGTTCCAGCAGACGGAAGTGGCCGCCCACTCGCAAGGATGTGGACGGCTTCGTGATGGGCCCGAGCTTCGAGAACAACCTCTACGCCGCGATCAAGAAGTAGCTGACCGCTCGATGATCGCCGACCGGTGACCGGCGCGCCGGCCGGGACGCTTGCCTCCGGGAGCGAGGGCGACCTCGCTCCCGGTTCGCGTCCTGTGGCCGATGGCGCGGGTCGCTCGGGTCGGTCGCCCTGACCTTCCTCGGCCTCCTGCTCGTCACCTTCCTGATCGGGCGCGTCGTCCCGATCGATCCGGTCCTCGCGGCGGTGGGCGACCGCGCGCCGGCCGCCGTCTACGAGCGGGTGAGCAGCGAGCTCGGCCTCAATCTCCCGCTCTGGCAGCAGTTCTGGATCTATCTCCGCAAGGTGCTCGTCGGGGATTTCGGGCGCTCGGTGCTGACCTCCAATCCGGTGCTCGTCGACATCCGCCGATTCTTCCCGGCGACGCTCGAGCTGGCGACGGTGGCGACGCTGATCGGCGTCGTGCTCGGCGATCCCCATGCGGCGTGATCGCCGCGGTGCGCCGGGGCCGGCTGGCCGACCAGGTGATCCGCGTCGTGAGCCTCCTCGGCTACTCGGTCCCGGTCTTCTGGCTCGGGCTCATGGGCCTCCTCCTCCTCTACGGCGCGGCTCGGCTGGGTGGCCGGCCCGGGCGGCTCGACGTGGCGTTCGACGACCTCGTCCCGACGGTCACCGGCGTCGTCCTCATCGACTCCGCGCTCGCCGGGGAGTGGGAGGTCTTCGGGAACGCGTTCAGCCACGTCGATCCTGCCGGCGTCGATCCTGGGCTACCTGTCGCTCGCCTACCTCGCCCGGATGACCCGGAGCTTCATGCTGGCCGAGCTCGGGCAGGAGTACGTCACGACCGCGCGGATCAAGGGGCTCTCCGAGCGGCGAGTCGTGTGGCGGCACGCCTTCGGCAACGTGATGGTGCCGCTGGTCACGGTGGTGGCCCTCGCCTACGCGAACCTGCTCGAGGGCTCGGTCCTGACCGAGACGGTCTTCGCCTGGCCGGGGACTCGGCCAGTACATCACGAGCTCCGCTGCTCAGCGCCGACATGAACGCGGTCCTCGGCGGCACGATCGTGGTCGGGACCGATCTTCATCGGGCTCAACCTCCTGTCCGATCTCCTCTACCGGCTCGTGGACCCGCGCGCCCGATGATCCAGGCCGGCGCAGCTCGCGCAGGCGCGCGCCGGCTGGCTGTCTCTGCCGAGACGCCGGCTGTCCGCGACCCAGGCACGCCTCGGCCAGGCGTACATCGGCTGGCTCGGCTTCCGGCGGAACCCGCTCGCGATGGCCGGTCTCGCGGTCCTGGTCGCGCTGGTGCTGATCGCGCTCTGCGCTCCGCTCCTGACCGACCGGTCGCCGGTGGCCCAGGACCTCGCCCAGCGCCTGCAGCCGCCCGAGCGCCCGGTACTGGTTCGGGACGGACGAGCTCGGGCGGGACATCTACACGCGCGTGCTCTACGGCTCGCGCATCACGCTGGTGATCGTCGGGCTGGTCGTCGTGATGGTCGCGCCCGACCGGCCTCCTGATCGGCACGGCCGCCGGGCTACCTCGGCGGCTGGGTCGACACGGTCCTCATGCGCGTGACCGACGTGTTCCTCGCCTTCCCGCGGCTCATCCTCGCGCTCGCGTTCGTGTCGGCCCTCGGCCCCGGCATCGAGAACGCGATCATCGCCATCGCCTGCACGGCCTGGCCGCCGTACGCGCGGGTGGCGCGCGCGGAGACGCTGACCATCCGCCGAACAGCGACTTCATCTGCGGCCATTCGCCTCAGGGCGCCGGGCCGCTCCGCATCGTGCTGGGCCACGTCGTCCCGCTCTGCACCGTCGTCGCTGATCGTCCGCGTCGGACATCGACATGGCGGGCATCATCCTGACCGCCGCCGGGCTCGGCTTCCTCGGGCTCGGGCGCCAGCCGCCCGCGCCCGAGTGGGGCGCGATGATCGCGTCGGGCCGGCGGTTCCTGCTGGACCAGTGGTGGGTGCGCCACGGTCCCGGGATCGCCATCCTCGTCGTGAGCCTCGGCTTCAACCTCCTCGGGGACGGGCTCCGCGACGTCCTCGACCCGAAGGTGGACTGAGCCGTGACGCAGTCGGTTGGCCGCCCAGCGGCTGATCGCCGATCCTCACCGTCGAGGACCTGCGGGTCCAGTTCCCGGCGCGCGTCGCCGCCGTCGAGGCCGTCCGGCGGCGTGAGCTTCGAGGTCGGCCGCGAGAAGCTCGGGCATCGTGGGCGAATCGGGCTCCGGAAGTCGATGACCGGCGCGCCATCCTGCGCCTGGTGCCGGCGCCGGGCGCGTGACGGCGCGGCGGCTCGTCTTCGAGGGATCGACCTCCTCGCCGCCAGCGAGCCCGCGATGCGGCGAATCCGCGGGCGAGCGGATCGCGATGGTCCTCCAGGACCCGAAGTTCTCGCTGAACCCGGTGATGCCGGTCGGCGACCAGGTCGCCGAGGCCTGGCGGGTGCACTCGGGCGCGTCCTGGCGGGAGTCGCGACGGCGCGCGCTCGAGATGCTGCGAGGCCGTGCGCATCCGGAACCCCGAGCGCGTCTACGACGCCTATCCCGCACGAGGTGTCGGGCGGCATGGGCCAGCGGGTCATGATCGCGATGATGCTCGCCGCGGGCCCGGACCTCCTCATCGCCGACGAGCCGACCTCCGCGCTCGACGTCACCGTGCAGATGCAGGTGCTGGCGATCCTCGACGACCTGGTGACCGAGCGCGGCATGGGGCTCATCTTCATCAGCCACGACCTCAACCTGGTCGCGTCCTTCTGCGACCGGGTGCTGATCATGTACGCGGGGCGGATCGTCGAGACCTGCCGAGCCCAGGATCTCGCCGCGGCGCGCGCATCCCTACACGCAGGGCCTCCTCCGCTCGCTGCCGCGCGTCGATCGGCCGGTCGCCGAGCTGGCGGTGCTCGAGCGGGACCCGGCGTGGCGGGACGAGGGCGCCCGCATGACTCCGCCGGCCGCCCCGGCGATGCTCGAGGTCGAGGGCCTGCACGTGGTGTTCGGTCGGGGTGCGCACGACGCGGGCGCCGTCCACGCCGTCCGCGACGTGTCCTTCCGGTCGTCGCCGCGGCGAGGCGTTCGGCCTGGTGGGCGAGTCGGGCTCGGGAAAGACCACGGTGCTCCGCGCCATCGCGCGGCCTGGTGGCGCCGGCGGGCGGGCGGATCGCCGTGGCCGGCCGCACGCAGGGGCCGCATCGCGAGCGGGCGTTCGCCGCGCGTGTGCCAGATGGTGTTCCAGGATCCGTACGGCTCGCTCCACCCGCGCCACACGGTGGACCGGGTGCTGATCGAGCCGCTCGCGATCCACGGGCTCGGGCGGCGCGGCGAGGCCGACCGGCGCGTCGAGCGGGCGCTGGCGCGAGGTCGGGCTCGGCCCGAGCTTCCGGTTCCGCTACCCGCACCAGCTGTCGGGCGGCCAGCGCCAGCGCGTGTCGATCGCGCGCGCGCTCATCCTGGAGCCCCGCGATCCTGCTCCTCGACGAGCCGACGTCCGCGCTCGACGTGTCGGTGCAGGCCGAGATCCTGAACCTCCTGGCCCGGCTGCGCCGCGAGCACGGCCTCACCTGACGTGCTCTGGTGAGCCACAACCTCGCCGTCGTGGCGCATCTCTGCGAGCGGCTCGCTGGTGATGAACGCCGGCCGGGCGGTGGAGGAGCTCACGCGCGGATCAGCTGCGCGCGCGCCGCCCCGTCCGAGCCGTACACGCGCCAGCTCCTCCAGGCGAGCCTCGGCTACGACCGGCAGGCGGCGGCCCAGCTCACGACTTCGACTGAGCCGAGGCCGCGTCGCGCGGCCGGGTCCGCTCGCTCACGGCTTCCAGCTGATCCGGCGGCGCGCTCCCTGACACGGCCGATCCTCCCTCGCAGGATCGCCCGCGTGCCGTGGGGCCGCGCGCTGATGCGGACGGGGCTGCCCGGCTCCGTTCCTCGGGGAGGCCATGCGGCGACACGCCCTGCGATGCGCTGGTGATCGGCGGCGGCTTCTTCGGCTGCCGGCTCGCTCTCCGTCTCCGGGACCAGGGCCTCGCCGTATGCCTCGTGGAGGCCGAACCGTCGCTGCTGCGCCGCGCGTCGTTTCGCAATCAGGCCCGTGTCCGCAACGGATACACACTATCCCGCGCAGCCTGCTCACGGCCTTGCGCTCGCGGGTGAACTTCCCGCACTTTCTGGCCGACTACTCTGAGTGCCTCCGCGACGGCTTCACCAGATCTCATGCCGTCAGCCGGGCGGGGTCCGTAGCTGAGCGCGCGTGAGTTCGCGAGTGCCTGCGAGCGGGCCGGGGCGCTGCTCGAACCGGCGCGGGCCGAGATCCGGGGATTGTTCAGCGCCGATCTCATCGAGGACGTGTTCGAGGTGCGCGAGCGCCGTGTTCGATGCCGATCCTGCCGCGCCCGGCTCTCCGCCGAGCTCGCGGCGGCTGGCGTCGACCTGCGCCTCGGCTGGCAGGCGGAGCGCATCGGCAGGATCCGGGGCGGCCTCCGGACCGAGCTGCGCGGACCTCGGCGGCGAGGTCGCACGCGTCGACGCCCCTGCTCGTCTACAATTGCACCTTACTCTCAGCTCAACCGGCTGCTGGCGGCATCCGGCTTGCCCTCATCCCGCTCTGAGCACGAGCTGACGGAGATGCCGTTGATGATCTCGATGCCGGCGCCCCTCCGGGACCTGGCGGTGACCGTGATGGACGGGCCGTTCTTCTCCGTCATGCCCTTCGCCCGTGGCGTGCACACGCTGAGCCATGTCCGCTACACACCCCATCGAACCTGGCGCGACGGGACGGGCGGAAGCGTCCGCTCGCGTGAAGCTTCGCGCGCGTCGTCCCGGAGAGAGCTCCTTCTCCCGCATGCGGCAGGATGCGCAACGATACCTGCCGCTCCTGGCCGAGGCGGTTCACCGGGACTCGATGCGGCAGATCAAGACCTGCTCCCGGCCAGCGAGACGACGACTCGCGCCCATCCTGTACCGGCGGGATCACGGGCTGCCCGGCTGACCTGTGTGTTGGGCGGGAAGATCGACAACGCTCTGACGAGCGTGCTGCAGGAGCTGGACCCGGCCGCGCCTGCGGCGGTCGACGGAGCGTCCACGGCGCAACGTCGTGACCGACTCAGCGCCGGAGTCATGGCTGCGACGCGCTGATCGACCGCGCACGGGGGTTCGTCAGGCGGTCATCTTGCCGCCCAGCACCTTTCGACGAGGCGTTCAACTCGGAAGGACATCGAGTCGATCGCGGGGCGCGAATACTGAGCTCCGGTGTGCGCGGCCGCGCCGGTTGTGAAGTGGAAGCGCCAACCAGGATCCCGCGGGCGACCGGGCGGCGATCGACCGGCTCCGTCCGGTCGGTGTCGGGGGCCCGCGCGCGGAAGGCGATCCTCATCTCGACCGTGGACGGTATCCCGGATCCCGTGGGCGTGGACGAGGACCACACGATCGTGCCCGGGAGCGCCGCGTACGTGCCGGCATCGCTTGCTCCTCGAGCGCGCGTTTCAGGATCGGTTCACGTACACTCTCGTCGTCACCGTGCCCGGGCTGTTCGGCCGGGGGCTGAGGAAGAACGTCATCTTCGACCTCTCTCCAGGGCCACGAGACGGACAAGATCCACGCGGACAGCCGGTTTCCAGTTCTTCTGACCTGGAGGGTCCTCTGGCGAGGTGTCAGCGCGGCGCTGGGCGCGGGGCTCGTGCGTCGTCAACTTTGCGCACAGGCCGGTCACGGTGGCAGAGGTCGCGCGCAGAGGCGCTCGGCATCAGTTCCACAACCGGCCGCCGCTCGACCTGTCGTCTACGACGTGCGCTCGCGCCACGCGCGGCTGCTCGGCGGGGCGGGCGGCTATCTCCATGGGCGGCTCGCAGTGCCTCAGCGCCATCCGGCGCTGCCGAGCTGGCGGGCGGCGTGAACCTGGCGATCTCGAACATCGCGTGGATCGGCCGAGCTGACGACGAGGCGGTCGCGCGCCCGGTGCGGGAGCACGGGTTCTCCGGCGTGGAGATCGCGCCGACGAAGTACTGGCCCGCTCCGCTCGGCTCGTCGGCCGAGCCGTAGGTCGCCGCGGTCCGGCGGTTCTGGGAGGCGGCGCGGGATCGCGGTCGTGGCCCTGCTGTCGCTCTCTGTTCGGCACGAGCGGCCTGACGGTCTTCGGGACTCCTGCCGAGCTGGCGGAGCCACGCTCCAGTACCTCCAGGGGATCGTCCGGCTCGGCGGCCAGCCTCGGCGCCGGCGTGGGTGGTGTTCGGCTCGCCCGGAATCGCTCGGCTCGGGCGGAGCCTGCCAGGTGGACGCGCGAGGCCCTGGAGTTCTTTCGCGCGCTCGGGTATGCGGCCGCCGATGCCGGGCTGGTCTTCTGCATCGAGCCCAATCCTCCCGCGTACGGCTGCGATTGGATCACCACCTCGGCCGACGAGGCCGGGCCTTCGTCAGCAGGGTCGGACATCCGGGCTCGGCTTCACCTGGACGCGGCCGGCGTAGCCGCTGGCTGGCGAGGATCCGGCGCGCGCGATCGCCGCCGCCGTGGCGACGGCAATCCGCCACTTCCACGCGAGCGATGGCCGGAGCTGGCCGCGCTCGGCGGCGGGACGATCGACCACGCCGCCTGCGCGGCCGCGCTCCGCGCGGTCGGCTATCGCCGCTGGGTGTCCGTCGAGATGCGGGCGGCCGGTGACGGACCGCGATCTCCTCGCGGGCCACCGCGGCGATGGCTCGATCATCGCTCGCGCGGCCACGACGTCGGACTCGGCGCTACCCGCGGCACGAGCGGCCAGCGGAGTGACGCGCGCAGCTTGCGCAGCGCCGGCACCAGGGCCTCGCGGCGCCCACAGCGGCAGATGCACCGGTACGTGGATCTTGACGCACGCCACGAGTCCTCGGCCTCGTCTCGGAGGAGACCGCCCGTCGAGCGCGCTGTTGACCAGCGCGATCTACGAGGTGCTCGCACGCAGGGTCGCTCCGGGTAGAAGCACGCGACGTAGTCCCGGTCGGGGACCGTGACGTAGACGTATCCCCGCCGGATCGCGACCCGGACGGCGTCCATCCATTGCGCAGGGTGTAGGTCGCCTCGTTGTCGCGGGCGGCCCGTTCGTAGAGGTCGAGGCAACGGTCGTACAGGCCGGCATACGCGTCCATGGCCGGGCTCGAGCCGAGAAGGCGACGATATGTCGCACGACGTCGTTGGCATGCGGGCCGGATGGGGGCATGACCAGCGCAGAGCTTGCAGCCGCCCCCGCCGCCCGGATGCCCGTGACGCGTCTTCAAGGGATCGGCCCACGCGGATCGTGTCGCGGTCGCGCGTGACGCTCGCCAGCTCCCTCCTCGGGAACGGCGCTCTCCAGGTCGGAAGTCGAGCGCAACCGCACCACCACGTCGTACGTGAACCGACGGGCCGCCGCGTGGTCCACCTTGAGCTGGTTGGCCATGTGGATCGAGTAGAGCTGCGAGTAGATGTACTGGCGGCCCGCTTGGCTGTCCGCGAGGTAGATCGGGGCGGCGAGGCGTCGGCGTTCCCGGCTGTGCCAGCGCTGGAGGACGGCGGCGTTGTCTCTCCACCAAGAGCTGGTCGGCGCATGAGAGCGATTGCAGGCGCTCAGGGGAGATCCGGGTGTCGTCGCTCGGCCGCGGGCGCCACGAGGTGTTCTGATGGCCCACGACGCTCCACGTGTGGATGAACACGTCCGGATCGTGCGGCTCCAGGAGATGCCGCTTGAGCCCCGGGAAGGTCCGCTCGAAGGTCCGGACGTGGCCCGAGAGGCAGAGGGCGATTCGCGGGGAGTCCATGTTCCCGCCGCTCGGACGGGCGCTCGCGCCGGTCGGCTACGGGCGGGCGCGAAGGGAAACTCGCTCTCGACGACGTGCCCGTCGACCGAGAGGACGCGGAAGCAGACGCGATACGCCCCGGGCCAAGGGCTTGAGCCCGACGGTGAGGCGCTTTCGGGTCCTCGGGCTCCACCTCGGGCGTCTCCCGAGGTCCACCTGCTGCCCGGCCGCGTCCCACACCGAGACGCTCGAGAACTTCGGCTCGATGGCCTCGTTGAACCACAGCTGCACCCGGTCCGGCGCGGTCAGTGAGCGTGGCCCGGTCGCGCCGGGCTCGATCGCACGAGCGAGGCGTGCGGCCACGCCGGCGTCGCCAGGAGGAGCAGCCCAGCGCGGCGACCGCGAGCCGCCGCCGCCGGGCGAGCACCACCGCGCCCAGGCCGGCCAGGGCCGCCGCGCCCAAGCGGAATCCCGATCCACCACGCCCGGCTCGCCTGCCTCACGTCGACCGGGAAGGTGAGCGACTCCGGACCCCGCGGGTCCGGCGACGGCGATCGACACGCGCCAGGCGCCCCGCGGCTCCGAGCGTGAGGCTTGCGCGGTAGCGCACACCCAGCGGGTCGTCGTCGCGGCGGGCATCCGCCTCTACCGGTCTCGGCGGCGGCGTCGAGCGGCTCGGCACGGACGCGAACCGCGGCGTCTGTCACCGGCGACGCCGTTCTCACGCATCACCGCCACATCCACGCGCCACGGCCCGCGGTGGGCGGGGACGGCTGGGTCCACACGGACAGGGCGTAGGGGCCGGCGGCGGCGCGATTCAGCTGCACCACGCCTCCATGCCCGGCCAGGGTCCCCTGCGGAGCGGTCAAACCTGCCAGCCCGGCCAGGACAAACAGCGTGACGATGACGGGAGCCCGGCGACGGGCGGCAGCGTGGATCCGGCTCCCGGACAGGCCGCGGTTCGAGGCTCACGGGGCTCAGGGTACACCCGGCGACCGCCCCGGCAGCCGAGCGGAGTCCGCTCCGGCGATCGTTTGAATTTGACAATGTCGTCAGTATGTTGACCTGCCATGGCTCTCGACGATAGAGCGGAGCGGGCCAAGCGGATATGGAAACGACCCCAGCTATCGTGTTTTCCCTTGACCGATCGAGGCGCCAGTGTATACTTCCGCAAGCTTCGTGGTTCAGTGGAGACACGCAGTCAAGTGAAGGCAACGCCGCGCGAACCCGGATTCACGCGGCGTTTTCCTTTGTCCCCCGATGTGGGGAAGCACCGCCGCATCGGCGGGAACCTAGCAAGGAGGAGTAGCGGAGCATGGCGCAGGGACTGGTGAAGTGGTTCAACGACGCGAAGGGTTATGGTTTCATCACCCAGGAGGACGGGCAGGACGTGTTCGTCCACTACTCGGCCATCCAGGCGAGCGGCTTCCGCAGCCTGGCCGAGGGTGATCGCGTCGAGTTCGAGGTCACCCGGGGCCCCAAGGGCCTTCAGGCCTCGAACGTCAAGAAGGTCTAGGCAAGACTTTCCGAGCTCCGGCCCGGCTTCCCGTCCGGGAAGGCCGGGCCGGACTACGCTCGACCCGGCGGCGCTCATGCGCGCCCGGGCGCCGTTCCCCTCAGAACTCGACCCCGTCGACGAAGTACGTGCCCACGGTTCACGCTCCGGTAGGCGATGCACAGGCACCGCCGGCGCACTCCCGACGTTTCTGAGGGCGTGGACCGTGTTCGCGGGCGCCAGGAAGGTGGCCGGGGCGTCGACCTCGGCGACCTCCGGTGCCGATCAGCACGCGCAGGCCGCCCTCGAGGAGCGTCATCGACTCCTCGACGCGGTGCGTGTGAGGCCGCGTCTGCGCGGCCGGGCTCGATCGTCACCATCCCCTGCGTGATCGCGCCCGCCCCCAGCTTCTCGTCCATCGCGATGATGCGGAAGAGCCCCGGCGCCGGCGCCGTGCGCTCGAGGTCCTGGTGACGGTGGAGGACCATCGAGTCGGCCCTCAGGACCGGCTGGCGATGACCCGCATCGCCCCGGCGCGCGGGAGCGCCGAGCGTCGCGAAGACGCGGTCCACGATGCCGAGCGTCTCCTCGACCTCGGCCGCGGCGTGGACGGCGGAGACGTAGAACCGGCCGTCGGGCAGGACGTGAAGTCCCTCCTCCAGCGCCCCGCGGAGGAACCCGTCCAGGAGCTCGGCGTCGTCGTCGAGCGTGTCCCGGTAGTCCCGGAGCTCGGCCCGCTTGGTGAAGTGGACCGTGAAGGCCGCCCCGAATCCGGTGACGAGGACCGGAAGCCCGTGCCGCTGGGCGCGCTCGCGGATACCATCCATCAGCGCCTGCCCCGTCCGGTTGGCCTGGACGACGGGCGCGCCGCCGTCCCGGGCGAGCTCTTCCAGCGTCGCGTCCGCGATCGCCGAGCGGACAGTGGATTGCCGTTGAAGGTGCCGCCGAAGGCGACGCCCGCGCCGTGGAGCTGCTCCATGATCTCGCGGCGCCCGGCCACGACCGACAGCGGCGCGCCGCCGGCCACCGCCTTGCCGAACGTCGAGAGATCGGGCGTGACCCCGAAGTGCTCCTGCGCCCCGCCGAGCGCGATCCGGAAGCCCGTGATCACCTCGTCCATGATGAAGAGCGTCCCGTGCCGGCGGCAGAGATCCCGGACGCCCTCGAGATAGCCCGGCCCCGGCATGAGGCAGCCGCTGTTGCAGAGCACGGGCTCCATCATCACCGCGGCGATCCGGTCCGGGTGCGTCCGGAACAGGCTCTCCAGGATCCCGAGGTCGTTCCACGGCGCGACCAGCACGTTCTCGACGACGTTGGGGACCTGGCCGAAGGAGCCGGGGATGACGTTGGGCGACTCGCGGGGACCGAGCCCCTCGCGCGGGTGGTAGCTCACCAGGGCGCCGTCGATCCAGCCGTGGTAGTGCCCCTCGAACTTCAGGATGAGGTTCCGTCGCGTGAAGGCCCGGGCCAGCCGGTGCACGAGCTGGACGACCTCGCTCCCGCTCGAGCTGAAGGCCACCGCGCTCCGCGGACGGCACCGACCGCCTGGATCCGCTCGGCCACCGGAGATCTCGAGCTCGTGCTGGGCGCCGTAGGTGAACGGGCGCTCGGCGGCCCGTGCGCGGCGGCGACGAGGGCCGGGTGCGAGTAGCCGAGGATGACGGGCCCCCACGCCGCGGCGTAGTCGATGTACCAGTTCCCATCGGCGTCCTGGAGGCGGGGCCCCACCCGCGAGCGAAGTAGAGCGGGACCGGAGCGGTGCCGCGAACGGGGCTCGAGACACCCCCGGCCAGGGATCGGCGGGCGCGCTCGAGGAGGGCTCGGGATCGGTCGAACGTGCGCATGATGGCTCCTCCGGGGTCAGGCGTTGACTGTCGGCCCAATTCTACGGGCGTCCGGCCCGCGAGGAAACGCCCCGCGGCGAGGCCCGCACCGGCGTCACAGCCGGGAGCGCCAGTGGAACGCCGTCAGCAGGCTCGCGAAGTTGTCGGTCAGGGCGCGAGGTCCGGCGGCGCGGCCGGGGCTCTCCAGAGTGGCTCCTCGAGGAGTGCGCCGAGATCCTCGGCGCGGCGCGCCATCACGACCCACTGCGATTCCACCTTGCCCGCGAGCCGCTCGGCGGCGCCGATCGTCGTTGTCGCTCCGCGTGCGCGCGACGAGGCCGGCCGCCCGGGCGATGGCGCCCACCACCGGCTCCAGGTCGAGGTGCCGGTTCGAGATGTTGAGCACCAGCACGCCGCCCGGCGCCAGCTTCGTGAGGTAGAGGCGCACCGCGTCGAGCGTGATCAGATGGAGCGGCGGCGCGTCCGAGCTGTACGCGTCGAGCACGATGAGATCGTAGGCGCCATCCGGAGCGCGCGCCAGCGTGAGCCGGGCATCCCCGAGGATGACGAAGGGCTGCGGCGGGCAGTCCCGCAGGAACGTGAAGAAGCGCGGGCTCCGGGCGATCCGGAACACGGTCGGGATCGATCTCGTAGAACGTCCAGCGCTGCCCCGGCTTCCCGTAGCAGGCGACGGACCCGGCGCCCAGCCCCACCACGGCGACCGCCCGGCGCGGCGCGAGCGCGTCGAGCGCCGGGAAGACCTGGCCGAGCGGTCCCATCGCGTGGTAGTAGGTCAGCGGCTCCCGCCGGCGCTCGGGCGCAGCGCCTGCATGCCGTGGAGCGTCGTCCCGTGCAGCAGCATCTGGTACTGGCCGTCGCGCGGCGCGCGTCACCCGGGATACGCCGAAGAAGCTCCGCTCCGCGAAGAGGAGCTGTCCCTCCTCGCCGTGATGGAACGACCCCGCGAGGAGCAGCGCGGCGAGCCCGAGCGCGAACCGCAGCGGGCGCCGCGCGAAGGTGAGACAGACGAGGACCAGCAGACCTACCGCGGGACCGACCGACTCCGCGCGGCCCGATCGCTCCAGCGTCAGGATCAGCTCGGCCGCCAGCACCCCGAGCCCGAGGGGAGCACGACGTCGAGGAGCTGGCGGCTCCGTCCCTGCCACGCTGCCGGCGGCCGCGCCGGCAGGAGCGGGAGCAGCGCGACGACCAGCGGGTACTCGAGCACGCTGTTGAAGATCGCGCGGCGCGACGAGGGCGGTGAACGCGCCGCCGAGCACGCCGCCGACGGCGATCCACAGGTAGAAGGCGGTCAGGTGACGCGGGTCGGGCCGATCCTGGGCGAGCTCGCCGTGGCAGACCATCGCGGCGACGAAGAAGACGACGAGGTGCGTCGGGATGACCAGCGCGAGCGGCTCGTTCGCGCGCGCGACCAGCACCAGCACGAGCGGCAGCAACGCCACGGGCAGGAGCTCGACCCACACCCGGTGCGGGACGAGCCGGCGCCGGCCGAACACGAGCGCGAACGTCAGGAGGTAGATGGCCAGCGGCGCGATCCAGAGCAGCGGGATCGCCGCGATGTCGGTGGACAGGTACGTCGTCACGCTGAGCATCAGGCTGGACGGCACCGCGGCGAGGACGACCCAGCGGGCGCGCCGCGCGAGCGTGACGGGCCGGTCAGCCTCGTCCGGACCCAGGTGCCGGCCGGCGGGACTGGCCGTCGAGCCTCGGCGCCGCGCTCCGTCCGCGCGGCCGGTCTGCGTCCGCCAGCAGGACGACGGCGCAGGCGGTGGCGAGCAGGACGAAGGCCGCCGTAGCCCCAGGCCCAGAGGCGGCTCTGCGCCGTCGAGCCGGAGCAGGCGCTCGACGATCAGCCGGGTAGGCCAGGAGCGCGAGGAGGCTTCCGACGTTGCTGGCCGCGTAGAGGACGTAGGGATCGCGGGCGGCCCGGTGCTCGGTGGCGGCGAACCAGGCCTGGAGGACCGGGCTGGTGGCGGAGACCGCGAAGAAGGGAATCCCGACGGCGACAGCGAGGAGCGCGAAGAGCCACGACATGGGGCTCGTGTCGCCGGGCGGGACCCAGCCCGCCGGCAGCGCGATCGGCAGGGCCACCAGCGGCAGCAGCAGGACCGCCAGGTGGAGGCCCGCCTGCCGCCGGGCGCCCAGCCAGCGCGTGGTGACGTGCGCGTACGCGTAGCCGACGAGCAGGACCGCCTGGTAGAACACCATGGCCGTGTTCCACACGGCCGGCGCGCCGCCCAGGAGCGGCAGCGCCATCCGCGCGAACATGGGCTGGATCAGGAACAGGAGCCCGGCGCCGACGAAGATCGTCGCGCCGAAGAGGATCAGCACGCTCGCTCCCGGCGCGCGCCGCTATGCGAGGCGCTCACCGACGGGCCGGTTGCGCACGGGTGCATACTGGGGGCGCACCGCGCGCCTTGCGCGACATCGTCGGAAGGGAGAGCACGCGATGGGCTTCCTGATCCGGGCGCTCGTCAACGCCGTGGCCATCTGGCTCGCCACGGAGATCGTTCCAGGCATCGACGCCGGCGGCACCGTCACGGTCGTCGTGGCGGCGCTGGTCCTGGGCCTGATCAACGCCATCGTCCGCCCGGTCCTTCTCGTGCTGACGCTCCCGCTGACCCTGGTCACCGCTCGGCCTGTTCCTCTTCGTCCTGAACGCGCTCTGCCTCTGGCTCACCTCGGCGATCGTGCCGGGCTTCGAGGTGCGGGGCTTCTGGCCGGCGTTCTGGGGAGCGCTGATCGTCAGCGCGCTCAGCTGGGCGGTCAATGGCTTCGTGAGCGACCGCGGCCGCATGGTCGTCATCACGCAGCGGCGGCAGGCGGCGCCGCGCCGATAGGCCGAGCCCGCCCGCGCGGCCGACCTCACCAGCGCCGGGTCTCGCCGTGATGCAAGATCCAGATCCGCTCGGGATCGAGGCTGAGCCGCCGGCCCTCGGCCTCCGTGCGGACCGGGGGCTCGGCAAGCGGCTCGCTCGCCGAGGTTGAAGGTGCCCCAGTGGATGGCCACCAGGCGTCGCGCGCCTGATGTCCTCGAAGACCTGGAGCGCCTCCTCGGGCGTCACGTGCGAGAACTGCATCATGGCGCGGGGCATGTAGGCGCCGATCGGAATCGCCCCGAGGTCGAACGGGCCCAGGCGGCGGCCGATCTCCTGGAAGATCGGCGCGTAGTAGCCGGTGTCGCCCGCGAAGTAGAACCGGCGCTCGCGGCCGAGCACGGCCCAGCCGGCCCAGAGCCGTCGGTTCTGGTCCCAGAGCGTGCGCGCGCTCCAGTGCTGCGTCGGCAGGCACACGACGGTGAGCCCTTGATGGTCCGGCTCTCCCACCAGTCGAGCTCGTCCACGCCGTCGATGCCGAGCTCGGCGAACCAGGCCCTGAGCCCGAGCGGCACGAGGAAGCGGGGCCGGTGGACGGCCCAGAGGCGCTTCACGGTCGGGGCGTCCAGATGGTCGTAGTGGTCGTGCGAGACGACGACGAAGTCGATCGGCGGCAGATCCTCGAACCGGAGGCCGGGCGGCACCACCCGGCGCGGTCCGGCGAACGAGAACGGGCTCGCGCGCTCCGACCACTGGGGATCGGTGAGGAAGCTCACTCCGTCCAGTCTGAACCAGGACGGTCGAGTGCGCCCACCCACGTCACGGTCGGCGCGTCGGCGTTCTCCCGGAGGGCCTTGCCGTCGTTCGGCGTCCACCGGGAAGCGCCTCGGGCGGGCGAGAAGGTCGACTTGAAGAGGCGGGGATGACGAACGACCACCGCGTCCAGAGCCGGGGCGCGCGTACGCGGGATTGAGATTGCGGAAGCCGTCCTCGAGATGATGCGGCGGACCGCCGGGCTTCGGCGCTCCGGCCCCTGGCACCCGCGCCGACGAGCGGCGACGAGCGCCAGGCAGAGCGGGAGCGCGAGCCGCACGCTCGCGAGTATACGCGAGCGACGCGGCGGACCGTGCGTGGCGCGCGAGGCGGGCCGGTGAGGGCGCTCGGCGCGCCGTCTCTGCCGTCCTCGCCCTGAGCCTCGCGGTGGTGGCCGCCGCGGGGGTGCTGGTCGCCGGCCCGGCTATCGATTCGGGGGATGGGGTCTCGGCGCGGCGTTCCTGCTGCTGCGCTGGGGCGCGATGCTGGGTCTGGCCGCTGCCGCCATCGGCGCCCTGGCCACCGTGGCTGGCGCTCGCGCACACGGGCCCGCCGGGGGTCGTGATCGGCATCGTCGCGCTGGTCGTTGGCCTGGCCGCGTTCGGGGTTCCGTGGCGAATGCAGCAGCAGGCGCATCGCGTGCCGCCGATCCACGACATCACGACCGATCACGCAGGATCCGCCGGCGTTCGTGGCGGCGGTCGCGCGGCGCGCAGGCGCCCGGAACCGGTCGAGTACGCCGGCTCCCGCGGTGGCTGACCAGCAGCGGCGCGCTTTCCCCGATATCGTGCCGCTCCGACTTCGCGGCGCCGCCCGACCGCGTCTTCGCCGCCGTCGAGGCGGCCGCGCGCGCGCTCGGGTGGGAGATCGTGGCCGCCCTGCCCGCCGAGGGGCGGCTCCAGGCCACCGCCACGACCGCCTGGTTCGGCTTCAGGACGACGTCGTCGTGCGAGTCCGCGCCGAGGGCGCCGGCAGCCGGGTGGACGTCCGCTCGCTGTCGCGGATCGGCGTCGGCGATCTCAGGACGAACGCGGCGCGCGTCCGCGCGTTTCTCGCGGCGGCGCGCGCGGCGGCCTCCGTGGCACCGACTCTCGCGGCGGGTAAGCTGAGGAACACCATGAAAGAGAAGCCAGCCGTTCCTAGGTGATGGATCCGTCTCCCGGCGCGCGTTCGTCGTCAAGGTGGGAGCCGCGGCGGCGCTGCTCGGCGCCCGGCTGCCGGCACCTCAGGCGCGACCCGGTGCCGAACGGGAAAGCTCGTCTCGGAGCCCGCGGCCCATCAACCTGAACCGCTCCGTGAGCTGACCGCCGACGTCACGCCCACCGAGGTCGGCGCCTTCGTCCGGGCAGCTACGACGGCCCGGTCATCGACCCGGCGGCGTACACCCTCATCGTGGATGGCGAGGTCGAGAACCCCTGACGCTGCGCCTCGACGACCTCAAGCGCATGGAGATGGTGACCCAGACTGATCACGCTCGAGTCCCCTCGCGAAGGCGATGGAGCCGCACACGAGGCTGGCGCTCGAAGGCGATCGTGTGCCCGGGGGCGTCCGTGGTCCCCGGCTGGGTCGGCCGCGGGGTCTCGACTCCAGTCCCGTCGAGTGCAAATCGCTCGTCGTGGCGCCGGCCCGACGGAGCGCAGCTCGCCGCGGGCCTCGGGCCGTCAGCGGCTTCGCGTGGGCGGGCGGGGACCATCGTCGCCGTGGACGTGTCGACCGACGGCGGCCAGTCCTGGCGGCCGGCAGACTCACGGGCGCGGAGTCCATACGCGTGGCGCCGCTGGGGCTCGCGTGGACCGCGCCGGCGGGAGCGTACACGCTCATGGCGCCCCGGGCAGGCGACTCGCTGGGACGGTACCAGCCCGCGAGCCGGCCCCCGGGACCCGCAGGGCTACCGCTGGAACGTGATCCACGCGATCCGCGTGAATGTCGCGTAGGTCGACTGCCGCTCTCCCGGTGGCGCTGGTGGCAGGCCTCGCCGTCAGGGCTGCCAGCCGGCCGCCCGGCCGCCCAGCCGGCCAACCCGTAAGCCGCCGGGTGGCAGCATGCCGCTCGTGCTGGGAGCGTGCATCCCCTGCCACAGCGCCGAGATGGTCGCCAGGCCCAGCAGCGCGCCTCGATCCGGAGCCACCTGGCAGGCGATCGTCGACCGCATGATCTCCTACGGCGCGCCCATCACGCCACCGAGGATGCCGCGGCCGCTCATCCTCGACTACCTCGACGCGGCTGGCCCGTGAGCCGAACGGGGGCCACCGTCTCGTCGAGGCGTGCGCCCAGCCGGGCTGCCCGGTCTGCGGGTGCCTCCGCGACGGCGGTACCCGCCACCTCGCCGCGGTCCTGGCGCCGAGCACGTGACCGATCCGCTGTCGCGGGCGCGGCTCGCCGCGGCGTGGGGCTTCTGCGCCGTCCACGCGACGGCCCTTCGCGAGATGCCGGAGGTCGCGCTGGGCACGGCGATCGTCTACCACGCCCTCGTCGAGCGGGCGTGCCGGTGGCTCGACGAGGCCGCGCGCGCGCCGTAGCGCGCCCGCGCGACGGCGCGGGTGGCGGAGCCCTGGTCGGCGGAGCGCGCAGACCGGCGGGCGATCGCGACCTCGCCGCGCGCGCTGTCCCGTGTGCGTGGAGCTGGTCGCGCGCGCGAGCCGGGCCATCTCGACGCGCTCCTCGAGGGGCTCGCGGCGGCAGAGCTCGACCCCGCCTACGCCGTCCTCGGACGGCCTGTGCCTGCCGCATCTCGAGCTCGCGCTGGCGCGCGGTGCCGCCGCGCCCGAGGGCCGGCGCGGCTCGTCGCGCTCGCGCCGGCAAGCTCCGGGCGCTCGCCGAGGACCTCAGAGCAGTTCGTCGACAAGCACGACCACCGGATCGCCCGGCCCGCTTTCACCGACCGCGAGGCCGCGGCCTGGCGGCAGGCGCTCGCCCTCGTGGCCGGCCGGATGGAGCTGTTCGGGCCCGAGATGGAGCGCGCCAGCGGGACAGGCCCGCCCCCACGCGCGAGGAGCCAGCCCGTGAGCCACGACATCCTGCCCGGCCTCCGGCGCGCGCTGATCGGGATGGTCATCTCCTCCCGCTGCCCGGGAGTCCCGCTGGGACGGCTCGCTCGACGCAGGTGGTCGAGCGCGCGGTGACGACGCGCGCGCTCTCCAGGCCGGTGGCTTTCACGCCTGCCTGGTGGAGAACTTCGGAGACGCGCCGTTCAGCCCGGGTCGCGCCGACCCGGCGAGCGTCGCGGCCATCGCGGTCGCCGCCGAGCGAGGTCCGCCGCGCGGTGGGCCTGCCGATCGGGATCAACGTGCTGAAGAACGACGCCCAGGCGGCGCTGGCCGTGGCGGCGGCGGTCGGGGCCGCGTTCGTGCGGGTCAACGTCCACGTGGGCGCGGTGGTCGGCGATCAGGGGGTGCTCCAGGGCGACGCGTACGGGACGCTGCGCTACCGGCGCCTCCTCGGGACGACGACGCGCCTCTTCGTCGACGTGGGCGGCAAGCACGCCGTCCCGCTGGCGCCCCGTCGAGCTCGAGCAGGTGGCGCGGGACGCCGCGCACCGGGGACTCGCCGACGCGCTCGTCGTCTCGGGCGTCGCGACCGGCGAGCCGACGCCGCTCGGCGACGTCAAGCGCGTGCGCGCGGCCGTCCCCGACCGGCCGATCCTCGTCGGCTCCGGCGTCGAGCCGGACACGGTGGCGGAGCTCCTGCGGGTGGCCGACGGCGCCATCGTCGAGGACCTGCGTCAAGCGCGACGGCCGGACGACCGCGCGCCGGGTCGATCGCGCGCGCGTGGCCGCCGTCGCGCGCCGCCCGCGCGGACCGGCCGCCGCCGGCGGTCACCGACCGCCCGTCCGGGGCGCGCGGGCCGGGACGCCGGCTGGACGCCGCGATGCTAGACGAGGCACCCAGCCGGTCTGGGAGGCCTTGCGGACGGCGTCGAGGACGCGCTGGACGGCGAGGCCATCGCGGAACGTCGCGGCCGGCGCGACGGGCGCCGTCCAGCGTGGCCTGGACGAGGTGGTCCACCAGCCGCACGAACGACAGGCCCCACAGCGAGACGTACTGCATGCCCGGCGGGGTCGGCGGGGTCTCAGCCTCAGTCAGCTCCGCCAGCGGCTCGCCGAGGCGGCCGCCCCACAGGCGGTCCGCCTCGTCAGAACGAGCGGTCCCCGCTTCGCCCCAGACCTCGGCGCGCGGCCCGACCATTGTGCGTGGCGACGGCACGCTGAGCACCACCGTGCCGATCGCCCCCGAGCGGAAGCGGAGCGAGAAGGTCGAGATCGTCGGCGGTCACTCGGCGCCGGCCGGACCGTCGGGCAGCGGGGCGCTCCGGACGAACGCGCACGGTGGTGCCGGTGACGGCGGCGATGTCGCCGAGCCAGTAGCGCAGGAGATCCACCTGGTGCGACCGACCGCGCCCAGGAGTCCGCCGCCCTGCGACTCGTCGTACCACCACCCCCAGGGCTTCGCGGGGTCGTGCCGCGCCCGGGTTGACCACCGTGAGCAGGGCGTGGCGCGGCACGCCGATGAAACCGTCCTCGATCAGCCGCCGTGCCTTCCGGCGATTCGGATTGAAGCGCAGCTCGTGGTCGATGAGGTGGACGCGCTTGGCGCGGTCGCCATGCGCCAGCATGTCCTCCGCCTCCGACGGCCGACATCGCCATCGGCTTCTCGCAGAGGACGTGCCGGCCCGCGGCGAGCGGGCCAGCGCCATCGCATGATGGAGCGACGGCGGCGTCGTGATGCTGACGAGATCGAGGTCCGCCGGCGACCGAGCTTCCGCCAGTCGTCGAAGGCGTGACAGCACGCCGAGCGCCTCGGCCGTCTTCTTCGCCTTGCCGGGCGTGCCGCTCGCGACGGCGACGACCTCCGCGCGCGCGTGCGCCCGGAACGCGGGAATCTGAACGAGGGAGCCGAAGCCGGTCCCGATCATGCCGACGCGAAGCCGCGAAGCCATCGAGGGTCCTCCGGATAGCGGGGTTGGTCAGGGTGGTTCGGAGCGCCGCCAGGATCGCGCGGCCGAAGGCGTCGACGCGCCAGCGCCGGAGCCCGGGACCGGCCGAGCCCGCCCACGTCCGGCGGCGGGTCGAGGGCGAGCGCGTCGATCAGGCGCTGCGGCAGCAGGACGCCCGGATCGAGGCCCGACGTCTCCGGCCGCCTCCGTCCGCCACTTCCGGAGCGTCATCTGCCCGCAGGCCGGCTCGCCGTCGTGACGACCGGGCGCGGCCCCGGGCGCGGCATCCTGCGGCGGCTCCGGCAGGACGCTCCGCCAGCCCCCGCGCGACGGCGTCCAGGCCCCCCTCCCCGTAGCGCTCCACGAGCCGCGGGCTCAGCCCGGGCACTCCCACGAGGGCGCGCCGGCTCGGCCGGCTGACGCTCGGCCAGCGCGATCAGCGTCTCCGGGCTCACGATCTTGAAGGGCGGCCGGTGCTCGGCCCGCGCCCACGCCTCCCGCTGGAGAAAGAGGACCCGCAGCACGCCCAGGCCGCGCGGCGAAGCGCGAGGCGCCTGCGATACCGCCGGTACCCATCCTCGTCGGGCGGCCGCTCGGGGACAGGGAGGCGCTGGCCAGCGCCTGCACTCCTCGAGCCTAGCCTCGCGGCCGATCGCGCGAGATCAGTGAGCAGGCGCTCCCGGAGCACGATGAGGTGGCGGACGTCCTCGGCGGCGTAGTGCTCTGCGCAGGGAGAGCGGCCGGCGGGCCCAGTCCGTCTTCTGCTGCGACCGCACGGCTGAACGTCGAGGTACTTCAGCAGGAGCCGCTCCAGACCGGAGCTCGCGCACGCCCAGGAAGCGGGCGGCCAGCATCGTGTCCGGACAGGCCGGCGAAGGCGAGACCGAACCGGCGCTTCAGGTACACCACGTCGTTGTCCCCGCTGTGGAACACCTTCACCGTGGCGGGGTCGGCGAAAGAGCCGTCGCAGGGGGTCGAGGTCGACGCAGGACGAGGGTGTCCAGGAAGTACGCGCGGCCCTCGGGGTCCGCGAGCTGGATCGAGGCAGAGCCGCTCGGGGTAGTGGTGGAGGCTGTCCGCCTCGGTGTCGACGGCGACTCGCCGGGACGCCGCGGAGCTCGCGTGCCAGCGCATCCGCCTCATCGGCGGTCCGATCCAGACGGGGGCGGGCCACACGCACCCTAGGATACCAGGGAGGGGCGCCGGGGTCGGAGGGTACGCGCCGGGCGCGCGTGTCCCGGAGCGGCCGGGGCCCGCCCGGGTCAGTCCTCCTCGGTCCAGCGCTCCAGCAGCCGGGCGCCCAGCGAACGGTGGCCGAGGAAGAAGTAGGTGATCATGGCCACCGACGCGAGGAGGTTCCCGATCGCCACGTTCCACCAGGGAGCGACGCCGGCGAGCAGGACGTCGAGCGCCTGGAGGAACCCGAAGAAGAAGACCTGGAAGCAGAGGAAGAGGACCAGGAGGCCCAGCAGGATCCGCGGCTCGCGCTCGGCCGCGAAGAGGAAGGCGGCGACGGCGATCCCGAAGACCGCGAAGACGGCGAAGTGGAAGATGGTGTACCCCACCACGACGTCCAGCCGCGGGATCGAGGTGCTCCGGGATCGCGGAGCCCTGAAGCACCGCGACGCCGAGAGCGCCGGCGTGTGGAGCGGCCGGAGGCGGATCGCGTCGTACAGGAGGAACCAGACCGCGACCACCGAGGCCGCCGAGGAACCCGGCGACGATCCCCTCGCGCACGACGTCGACCCAGCCGCCGATCAGGCTCGCGCGCCAGCCCTGGGTGGCACCGGTGGAAGTAGTAGAGCATCGCGGCCGAGGCCACGAGGTTTCCGGCCAGGATCTCCCACCAGGCGAGCACGCCCAGGACCGGCAGTGCCCAGAACGCGATCAGAGCGAGGAAGAAGACCTCGAAGGCCGCGAAGAAGATCAGCACCGCCAGGACCATCGCCGGCTCCCGCTCGGCGCTCGCCACCAGGACGACGCGATGAGCCCGACCACGATGAACCCGAGCCCGTGGACGACCGTGTAGCCGAGCACGGTGCCGGCCGACATCGTCGCGAGGTTGGGATCGCGGATGCCCTTCAGGATGGCCGAGCCCAGGATGGCCGGGCTCTGCAGAGAGCGCGCCGCTCGCGACGTCGAAGATCAGGATGAGGAGGGCGACCGCGGCGGCGCCGATCAGGCCGGCGACGACGCCCTCGCGAACGATGCGGCCCTCAGCCGCCATGCGCCGTCGCCTCCGCACCCGGCGAGGGGCGCGAGTCCGTCGTCGCGCGCCTCGGGGCCCGCCACCGGAAGAACACCACGGTGCCCGCGACCAGGTAGCCGAGCATCCCGCCCACCCACATGAGGATGCCCGGCGCAGCTCCTGGTCCGCCCGCGGCGCGAGCGGCCACGCGGCGCCGGCGCGCGGCGTAGTACGGGTAGAGCACGTCCTCGGCGAGGCGTGATCGGCGCGGCGATCGCCATCATCGGGATCGTGGCCAGGAAGAGATAGAGGAGCTGGCCAGGCGGGCTCAGCCGCGGCCACTCGGCGCGGACCCGGCAACCGGCCACCAGAGCAGGAGCCCGAGGCGAGGAACGAGAGGTGCTCGAGGGCGTGGAACCGCTCCACGCGGAGCGCGGCGTCGAACGCCGCCGGGACGTGCCAGGCGATCTGGATCCGAGGACGCGAGCGCGAGGGCGCGAGACGCGGCCGGGTGAGCCACCAGCCGAGCCGCCCGACGATGCGCCGCGGGCGACCGGCGCCAGCAGCCACGGCGGCAGGCCGTGGAGCCACAGGAGCGGCACGACCAGGATCAGCACGAGATGCTGGAGCATGTGCGCGAGAGCGCGACGTGCTCCGCCCCACTCGGCGAGCGGCCCCAGCACCGCGCCGGCCAGGATCCCGGTGCCCGCGAGGAATGCGGCGACGCGCCCGCGGGCCGGCGGCGGTCCGCAGCCGAAGCGGCGGCGGAGCACGCCCGATCGCGAGGAGATAGCCGGCCACGCAGCGCCTCCGAGCCCGAGCGCGATCTCCGGGGTGCCAGTGGAACGTCGCTCATCGGGCTCACCCGGCGCCTGCGGGGGCACGCCCGTGGTGCCGATGTGGCCGAAGAGCCAGAGGAGCGCGACGGCGAGGCCGATCGCGATGATGCAGGGGGCCGACGAAGACGTACGAGAACCACGCGTGATCGAACTTCGGAAGTGCATGTAGAACATCGCCACCAGGCACGAACTTGAGCGTCGACAGGATCAGCAGGACCGGGACCAGGACGCGCGACAGGGCCGGGACGTAGAAGACCCAGACCTCCATGACTGGTGATCGCCAGCAGGAAGGCCGCCACCACGAGGTAGGTGCGCGGCCCGGCGCCGGCGTGGGGCCGCGCCGCTCGGGTGTCCGTGATCGCCGGAGGACTGTCCGCTCACGTCCGTCGCCTCCTCTGCGTCGCCGCATTCGATCCTACTGGATCAGGTAGACCAGGGTGAAGATCGCGATCCACACGACGTCGACGAAGTGCCAGTAGAGCCCGGCCATGTCCACGAGCGCCTCGTCCCGCGCGCCGAGGCGGCCGCGCGTCAGGAGGTACCAGAGCGCCACGAGCCAGATCACCCCCACGGTGACGTGGGCGCCGTGGAAGCCCACCATCACGTAGAAGGTCGCCGCGAACAGGTTCGTCGTGAGCCCGAGTCCCTCGTGGACGAAGTGGCTGAACTCGTACACCTGGCCGGCCAGGAACACGCACCGCAGGGCGGCCGTCGCCAGGAGCCAGCGCCGCGCGCGCGCACGTCTCGCGCCTGGATCGCCGCGACGCCGAGCACCATCGGTCGAGGCTCGACATGAGGAGGACGAACGTGCTCACGGTGATCAGCGGCACGTTCAGGATGTCGTGGGGATACGGTCCCTGGAGGCTCCGCCCGCGGTAGACCATGTAGGTCGAGATCAGCGTGCCGAAGAAGAGGCACTCGGAGCCGATGAACGCCCAGATGCCGAGCTTCCGGTGGTCGAGGCCCGTCGCGCCGACGTGGGGATCCTCGTGGTCGGTCGCGTGCGCGCCGTCGTCCGCGCGCGCGGGACGAGCTCGGTCGCGAGGCCAGGACGGCGAGCAGCGTCAGAGCGCCCCCGACGATCACGACGCCCAGGTGCAGCAGCGCTCCCGACACGAGGACGGTCATCGCGAGCGCGGTCAGGATCGGCCAGTGGGACGGCGCCGGCATGTGGATCGGCCCCGCCGGCGCGACGAGCGCGCCGAGGTTCGGCGAGCCCGGGCCCGCGGGCGTCGGGTGCTTGGCGAGCCAGAGGGCGTCGCGCCGGCGGACCGTGGGGAGCGACGCGAAGTTGTACGCGGGCGGCGGCGAGGGAGCGCCCACTCGAGCGTCCGCCCGTCCCACGGATCCGGGCCTGCCACGGCGCCCGCCGCGCAGGCTCCGCGCCACGTTGGCGAGGAACACGAGCAGCGAGACGCCCTGGGTGACCGCGCCAACGGTCGCAGACCAGGTTCCAGAAGTCCCAGCCGAGCCCGGGCGCGTACGTGTAGATCCGTCGCGGCATGCCCATGAGCCCCAGGAAGTGCATGGGGAAGAACGTCAGGTTGAAGCCGATCAGCATCAGCCAGAAGTGGATCGTCGCCGAGCCGCTCGTCGAGCAGGCGCCCGGTCATCTTCGGGAACCAGTAGTAGATCCCCGCGAACAGCCCGAGGACCGTGCCGCCGAAGAGCACGTAGTGGAAGTGCGCCACCACGAAGTAGGAGTCGGTCTGCTGGAGATCGACCGGCGGCGAGGCGTGCATGATGCCGGACAGGCCGCCGATCATGAACATCGCCGACGAACGCCGCCGCGAAGCAGAACGGCGTCGCGAAACCGGAGCGAGCCGCCCCAGAGGTCGACAGCCAGTTGAAGATCTTGATGCCGGTCGGGATCGCGATGAGCATCGACGTCAGCGCGAAGGCCGAGTCGGCGATCGGGCCCATGCCGACCGCGAACATGTGGTGCGCCCAGACACCGAAGCCCAGGAAGCCGATGAGGGCGGTCGCGTAGACCATCGAGGGATAGCCGAAGAGGGCTTCCGCGCGAATGCCGGCAGCACCTCGGAGACGATCCCCATCGCGGGCAGGATGAGGATGTAGACCTCGGGGTGGCCGAAGATCCAGAACAGGTGCTGCCAGAGGAGCGGCGAGCCGCCGCCGGCCGGGGATGTAGAAGGGCGTCCCGAAGAAGCGGTCGAACATCAGGAAGATCAGCGCGACCGTGATCGGCGGGAAGGCGAGCAGGATGAGGACGTTGGTGACGAGCGTCGTCCAGACGAAGAGGGGCAGCCGGAGGAACGTCATGCCCGGCGCCCGGAGGTTGAGGATCGTCACCAGGAAGTTCAGCGACCCGAGGATGCTCGACGTCCCGAGGAAGATGAGCGCCGAGCAGCCAGAAGTCGGAGTGCGGCCCGATCGAGAACGGCTTCGACGTGAGCGGCGCGTAGCCGAACCAGCCGGCGTCCGGCGCCGTTCCCACGAGCCAGCTCGCGTTCAGGAAGAGCCCGCCCAGCGAGGAACACCCAGTAGGAGAAGCGCGTTGAGCCGGGGAACGCCACGTCTCGGGCGCCGATCATCAGGCGGGATGAGGTAGTTGAAGAAGGCGACCGACAGCGGCATCAGGCGCCAGGAACACCATGCTGGTGCCGTGCATGGTGAACAGCTCGTTGTAGCGCTGGGCGCCGATCGAGCTGCCCGTTCGGGCCGCGCCAGCTGGAGCCGGATGAGGAGGGCCTCGAGCCCCGCGATCAGGAAGAAGGCGAGCGCGCGTCGCGCCGTACAGGATGCCGATGCGCTTGTGGTCGACCGTCGTGAGCCAGGCCGCGAGCCCGCGGGCCTCGGCAGCCGGCGCGGCGTGGTGGCCACGGACGGCGACCGCGACGCCGCCGTCGGCGCGTCGCGGCCGCCGCTACCGGAGGCTCTGGAGGTAGGCGACCAGCGCGCGCCACCTCCGCGATCGGAGAGCTTCTGCTCGGGCATGAGCGACCCGGGCTTCGACGGCCGGCGCGTGACGGACCCAGCGCGCGAGGTTCTCCGGCGTGTTCGGCAGGATGCCGCCGGCGATCGTCCGGCGGCGAGCCGACGTGCGTGAGATCCGGCCCGATCCCGCCGCCCGAGACGCCGCGCGATCGTGTGGCAGCCGACGCACGTCCCCGTCCGGAAGAGCTGGAGGCCCGCCGCGGCCGGCGAGCCGTCGGGCGGGTCGCGGCCGGCTCCTTCTGCTTCGCCGCCCAGGCCGCGAACGCCTCCGGCGTCTCGACGACCGCGAGATGGCGCATGTTCGCGTGCGAGGCGCCGCAGAACTCGGCGCACTGGCCGTAGTACTCGCCCGGCGCGTCGGCCGTGAGCACGATGCGCGTCACGCTTGCCGGGGATCGCATCGCGCTTCCTGCCGAGGCGCGGCACCCAGAAGCTGTGGATGACGTCCGTGCTGGCGATCTCGAGGCTCACCGGCCGCCCGGCGGGGAGGTGGAGGTCGCTCGCGGTGACGATGCCGAGCTCCGGGTACTGGAACTCCCACCACCACTGGTGCCCGATCACCTTCGACGCGGAGGGCGTCCTTCGGCGGCGCGGCCTGCGTCCGGAAGATCGCCGCCACGGTCGGGAAGGCGATGAACGTCAGGATGACCGCCGGGATGAGTGTCCAGATGAGCTCGAGCACCGCGCTGCCCCGGACCTGCCGGGCGGCATCGCCTGCGGGGTCGCGCTCCCGGAACCGGAAGACGGCGACCAGGAGCAGGACCTGCACGCACGAGGAAGATGACGCGTGTCCCAGCGCAGGATCTGGACGAAAGATGCGGTGCGAGATCCAGCCGAAGTCCGACCGCGGCATGAGCGTCGTGGCTGGCGAGTCCAGGAGCCCGCAGCCGGCCAGGGCGAGACCGACGGCCAGCACCCCGAGTCCCGGGACCCGGGCTGGCTGCGCGCGCCGGACGGTCGGTTCCGATTCCATGTGGATGCGATCGGAGGCAGTCCGATCACCGAGCGCCAGCACTCAGCCTGGCGCAATCGCGCCGGACCTTCAGGACCCGGCCAGCCGGGCGCGCCGAGGGACGGGCGCGGCGACTCATCAGGCCTTCTCGCTGGCCAGCTCCTGGTAGAGCCCCGTGAATTCCTCGACCATCCGAGGCCGCCCGGAAGAGCGTGACCACCCGCGCGCGAGCGCGCGACCCTCGCCCTGCCGCGCGTCCGGCAATTCGTGGAGCAGGAGCCGGATCGCGTCGGCTAAGCTGGCTCGGGCGACCGCGGGGCCACCAGACACCCGGTGTCGCCTACGATCGTGCTTCGTGTCGCCGACGTCGGTCGCCGCCACGGGTACGCCGACGGTACCATGCTCTCGGCGAGGCTGTTCGGAAAGCCCTCGCCGAAGGCGGAGCTCGAGACCGAGACGTCGCAGGCAGTGAGAAGGCGCTCGATGTCGGGGCGCGGTCCGAGGCGCTGGAGATTCGGGCGCGCGGGCAGGCTCCGGGTTCCCTGGCCGATGGCCAAGACGCGGACGTTCGGGAGATACTGCATGGCCTTCAGGAGACAGGCGTGGTCCTTCATCGGGTCGAGCCGCGCGACGTGGGCAACGACTGGGGTGCCGACAGGCAAGCGGAGCTCGTCGCGCACCCCCGCGTGCTGGCCGGGTCGGGCCCGGAACCGCTCGGTGTCGACGCCCGGATAGATGACCCGGGTGCGGAGAGGCCGATAGCCGAGCGCGACATGGCTGGCGAGTCCCGCCGCCGAGTTGCTGATCAGGATGTCCGCGTGCCTCGAGAGGGTTGGCACACGCCCGGATCACGACGCGCAGCTGACGGCGGTACTGTCGCGTGTCCATCCGCGAGCACTGGAGCGTCCAGGCGAGCCGTGTGCGCCGGCGGCGACCAGAGGAGGAGCGCCAGCGTGGCGACGAGGTCCCCGTGATACATCCAGCCCTGGACGATGTGGGGCTGCGTCCGCCGGATGAGCCGGGCAAGAGTCGTCACCGGCCACGGGTTCGGCGGCCAGGGACCGACCGCGAGCTCGGTGACCGGCACCCCGCAGCCCGGAGCCGGCCCGCGTAGGCGCCTCCGGGGATGAGGCTCACGACCGCATGTTGGATGCTCTCATGCGAGCCGGAGGTGGCCAGCGACGACAGCATCCGCTCCGCCCCGCCCAGCCCCAGGCTCGTGATGACGTGCAGGATCCGCGTCACGGGTGTGCGTTGACCTTCGGGCCATTCTACGCGACCAGGCGGTTCCGTTGAGGGTAGCCCTGGTCCTCGATCGGCTGGTGGCGTCCCGCGGCGGGCTCGAGAGCTGGGCCATCCGCTTCGCGAGCTGGCTTCTCCGTCGCGGCCACGAGGTCCACGGGGTCGCCTTCGAGTTCGACGAGGAGACCGTGCCTCCGGGGCTCATCCGCCATCCGCTCGCGCGGCCCTCGAGCCGCGTCGCCCGAGCCCGCGCGCTGGCGCGGTCGTCTCGAGGCCTTGCCCTCCATGCTCGTGCACGACTTCGGCGTCGGCTGGAAGTTCGATCTCCTGCACCAGCACGCTGGCTCCCGGCGGGCGCGTTCTGGCGAGGGTTGCGCGCCCTGCCTCCCGGCCGCCGCCTCCGCCGCGTGGATCGATCACGTCCGCTCCGGCCGTCAGGGGGAGCTGGAGCGGCGGCAGTACGGGCCGGGCCCGGGACGCATCGTCGCGGTGTCGCGGATGGTCAAGACGCAGCTCGCGCGCGACTACGCCGTCGATCCCGCCCGGATCGAGGTGGTGTGAGATGGCATCGACCCCGATGTGTTCTCGCCGGCGTACCGGGCCCAGCATCCGGGCCGAGGCGAGGCAGGGGCTCGGGCTCGGCCCGGCGCCCACGTTCCTGTTCGTCGGCCACAACTACCATCTCAAGGGGCTGCCGACCGTCCTCCGCGCCCTCGCGCGGCTCGCGAGGAGGGGCACACGCCGAGGCTGTGCGTCGTCGGGAACGGTCCCCTCGAGGCACTCGCGCCGCTCGCCGACCGTCTCGGCGTCGCGCAGCAGGTCCGATTCTGCGGCGGCGTCGCGGATTCACGGCCCTACCTGGCCGCGGCCGACGTCCTCGTCCACCCGACGTTCTACGACGCGTGCAGCCTGGTCGCGCTCGAGGCGTGGGCGATGGGAGTCCCCGTCATCACGAGCCGCTGGAACGGTGCGCACGATCTGTGGCCGGCGGACCCGGATGGCTGGCTCGTCGAGGATCCGAGCGACGTCGGCGCGGTGGCGCGGGCCATGCGGGCAGCCCTGGACCCCGCCCGTCGCGAGGCGGCCGCCGTCGTGGAGCCGATCCGGTCGCCCTCGCGAATACCCTCGAGCGGAACTTCGCACGGATCGAGGCGCTCTACACCGAGGCGCTACGGACTCGGGGCGAGCAGGGGCGCTGATCGGCGGGACGTCTCGAGCGCGGCCAGCGCCTCGAGCACGGCCCGGTGGACCGACGTCACGTCGATCGCCCGGATGTATCGGCCCTCGACATCGGTCCGGTAGGCGTGGGGGGCGGGAGGACGCGCTCCCTGGACGATCCGGTGGCCTGCTCCCCACGGACCGGTGCGCTCCGGCCAGGTCGGACCGAACAGGGCGACCACGGGGACTCCCAGCGCGGCGGCGCAGTGCATGGGCCCGGTGTCGCCCGTCACCATCAGGCGGGCGCGGCCGAAGAGCGTCAGGGCTTCCGCGAGCGGGAGACCGTTCACGACCGCGAACCGTGACCCCGGCGCCCTCGGGCGGAGCGCTTCGAGGCCGGCCTCCTCCCCGGCCCGGCGTGGACGAGGATCGGCGCGCTCTGGCTGGCCGCGAGCCGCTCGACGAGCTCGCGGTATCGCTCGGGCGGCCAGCTCTTGGAAGGCCATCGGGTGAAGGGGTTGACGAGGATGAAATCCCGCGAGGGGGCTCCCATCGCGGCGAGCCTGGCCGCGCAGCGCGGTCCGCCTCGCGGGAGATCACGACGATGCGGACTCAGGTCCTCGACGGGGACCCCGACCGCCTCGGCGACATCCGCGCAGCCGCGCACCGCGTGTCGCGTCGGATCCCGGCGCACCGTGTATCGCCACCCGGGCCGCCACGCGCGCCCTCCGGGCCCGGGACGACCCCGCCCGGATCCTCGCGAAGCTCGCGCAGGTCCAGAGGGCGCTCCGGCGCGTGCCCTGAAATCGATCGCGAGATCGAAGCGCGGCGAGCGGCAGCCCGCGAGGTGACGCCACGGCTCGGCCCACGCGGCGAGGCGACTCCGGCCTTCGTCGGCCTCCGATCACCTCCGTCGACATGAGGGTGGCTCGGACGAGCGCGGCGAAGCGGCGGTCGACGGCCATGGCGATCCGCGCAGGCCGGACAGGCGCGCCGAAGGGCGCGGAGGACGGCGTGACGTGCACGATGTCGCCGAGCTGAGGAGCTTCACGACCAGGATCCGCCGCAGCTTGGCGAGTTCCGCCGCGGTCACCGGACGTCCGCCCTTCCTGACCCGGCGCCCGCCCGGGCATCGAGCCCGCGCGCGGAGCGCGTCGGAGAGCACCGTCACCGTCCCCGGAAGCGGCGAAGCGCCTCGTCCACGATCGCCAGCTCGGTCTCCCGATCGTGCATCAGAGATAGTCGTTCGGCGTCGCCGGGTCATCGGGGTACGCCCCGGCGGGATGCTGGAAGAGGTCCATCCCGGCGATCACGAGTCGCGCCGGCTCCAGCGCCGCCGCGGTCGCCAGCATGACCGCCCCGTTCGTCGGACCGGGCGGGCCAGCGCCGCTCGTTGATGAAGACCGGCAGGCGCTCCACCGTGAGATAGCGGAGGCGCCCCAGGCGGCCGTGGAGGAGGCGGTCGGTGAGAAGCCTCGCCTCCTCCTCGACCGTGCGGAAGGCGAAGACGCACTCCTCGACGAGCCGCAGGCACCTCGCGTCGCCCAGGAACACGAGCTGCGGCCGGGTCAGAGGCCCGCGGTTCCTCCACGAGCAGTTCACGCGGAACAGCGTGTCGAAGGCGATGCGTCGAGAGGCGCGGGTCTTCCGAGGACGGGCCATTGCCGAGACACAGAATCGTCTCGCACGGGCCCAGGATGGTCCGCGCGGCGTCTAGCGAGTCGATGCGCTGGGCCCTCGCCCGGAGCGCGAGCCGCCCTGGCCGGCTGTCGAGCCACCGGTAGAGCCAGCCCGTGCCGCCCCGGGGTCGCGGGGTGCCGCGTGCGGCCCAGTCGAGCCGCAGCGAGCGGCAACAGGAGCCGGAGGCGCGGGTCGGCGGCGTCAGCGCGGCCAGGCGCGTCGCTCGGCACGGCCACGCCTGCGGGTCCGATGACGCTGACACGCGCCGGAGCGACGCCGAGGCGGCCGAGCGTGGCGGCCGTCGTCGGCGTCCGGCACGAGGAAGTGATCGACGGCCTCGAGCAGCTCGCCGCGCGCCGCGCGGAGGTCCGACGCCGAACCGCCGACGAGGATCACCGGGAAGCGCCACCAGCGCGCCGCTCGAAGACCGTCCGGCCGAGATCGTCCGGGCCGCGCGAGGAAGAGGAGCGCGTGGGGACGCAGCCGTCCGATGGCCCGGCGGACGCGCCAGTCGCCTCCGCGCGGAGGCGCCAGGACCGTGTCTTCCGGAAACTGGTCGCGGAGCCAGCGTCGCGCGGCCGCGTCGCGCGCCGTGAGGAGCAGCCGGTAGCGTGGGTGACCGATCCGAAGCGCGTCCAGAAGCGCGCGATCCTCCGCCGAGAGCGTCGGCCCGGCGCCGTGGATCCAGATGTGCGGCGTGCCGGGGCGGCGAATCAGCGGGCCGACGCCGTCGAGCGCCTCGACTGGCCGCCCGTGCCACACCGTCGACCGAGAGCCCGTTGAGGCAATCCGAAGCGCCCGAGCGGACAGTCCTGCTCGAAGCAGGGCGAGCAGGGGAGGTGTCGGTGGAGCGTTCGCATGCGCGGGCCCACCGGCCCGCTGTGGGCCTCGCTGGTCGACCCGAAGAGCGTCACGCCCGGGCGGCCGAGGGCGGCCGCGCAGGTGGGCGGGCCCCGAGTCGTTGCCGACGAACAGGCCGGCGCTGGCGAGGACCCCGATGAGGGCGCCGAGGTCGGTGCGCCCGGTGAGGTCGACGACGGCGCGGCCGGAGTCGGCGCTGCCTCGGACGGCCGCCCCCAGGGCGCGCTCGCCGGTGGAGCCCAGCAGGACGCAGGGCTGCCCCAGGTCCCGGGCGAGCCGCCGGCACAGCGCGCTGAAGTGGCCCGCCGGCCAGCGCTTGGCGCGCCCCTGCGCCGCCCCGGGCGCCACGGCGACGAACGGCCCGCCGGCCAGCCCCGCGCGCCGCAGCAGCCGACGTGCTCCCCTCCAGCATTTCGTCGCTCGGCTCGATCCGGGGCGCGGTACGGTCGTCTCGTCCGAGGATGCGCGGAACCTCGTCGGGGAGCGCGCCGGCGAGCGTCGCCAGGGCGGGGACGTCGTCGCACCCGACGGCTCCGGGCGAGCCCCAGTAGTACGCGATCATGTGCACGCTGGCGGGGCTCTCGGGGCGGCGGGACGGGATCGGTCAGGAGCGCATCCCGTCCGTCGCGCGCGTAGCCGACGCGCCTCGGAATCCGTGCGCGAGCCGTCAGGGTCGCAACGCCGCGCGCATTGGGGAAGAGGACGCAGAGATCGAAGCGGCGTCGCCCGAGTCGCGCTGGGGGCCCACAGGGCGTCCAGGCGCTCGAGGGTCCCGGATCCGGTGTAGACGGGCAGGACGGCATCGACGAAGGGCCACGTTCGACCGAGCGCCGCCAGGGCTCGCGGGATCTGAACCTCGAGTCGAGCCGTGGGGAGATGTCGGGCGATCGCGCGGATGGCAGGCTCCGCCATGACGGCATCGCCGAGCGGATTCGGGGTGCGGATCAGGATGCGATCGGGCCGGAGCTCAGTCGTCGCCGCGTCCGCTGCCTGTCCGGGGGCTGTCGACCCCGGGACGCCCTACAATGGCGCGGGGAATCGAAGGCTGTCAAGCGCGGCCGCCTTCGCGGGGAGAGCGGGCGGCGCCGCGACACCCGCGTCGCGTCCAGGAGCCTCGAGGCCGAAGGGAACCACGTCGATGGGCCGCATCGTGATCGCGGACTCCACCAACGAGTACAACGGCCGGGATCTCGCCGGCCGGCCTCTCGGGGAACGGAAACCTCGGTCATCCATCTCGCCGAGGCGCTGGCCAGAGCGCGGGCACGGCGTCGCCTGCCGCACGAACACCGCGGCGCGCGTGGTCCACAACGGGGTGACATGGACGCCGCTCGGCGCGAGCGGGTCCCAAGCGTGCGACCTGTTCGTCGCCGTCCAGCATCCTCAGCTGCTCGGCCTCGAGCGCCGCCGCGCCGGGTCGCTCTCTGGGTGGTGTGGCCGCCGGGGGCCTCCGCCGCCGTCGCCGCGCCGTGCGGCTGTGGTGGCACCGGCCGCGTCCCGTGTTCGTCAGCGAGTTCCAGGCGCGCGCGTATCCCCGGTGGCTGCCGGGCTCGGCGACCGCTCCCGGTCATCCCCTTCGGGGCTGCCGGACGCGGTACGGGGGCGGGCGCCGCTCCTGGCCGCGCCGCCGCCGCGCGCGGTCTTCGCGTCCAATCCGCAGCGCGATCTCCGCTGGCTGCTCGATCTCTGGGGGCGGGTGATCCTGCCGGCGGTGCCGGACGCCGAGCTCCACCTCTACGGGATTCGTGACTACGGGTACCGGTACGGCGAGCCCTGGGACGAGACCGAGAGCCGGTTGGGGCAGTTCCTTCCCGGCGACTTCTCCCCGGCGGCGCGGGCCTCGCTCAGGCCGCACCCCCGGCCACCCCGACGAGCTCTGGAGCGCGATGCGCCGGGCCCGCGTCATGCTCTACGGCGGACATCGTGTCGAGGCATTCTGTCTCGCCGTCGCCGAGGCGCAGGCGCTCGGCGTGCCCGCCGTCGTGCGGCCGATCGCCGCTCTGCCCGAGCGCGTCCGCGACGGCGTCACCGGGTTCCTCGCTCACGACGACGAGGCCTTCGCCCGCCGGGCGGTCGCCCTGCTGACGGACGACGGACTCTGGCGGGCTCAGCACGAGGCGTCGCTCCGGCTCCAGCAAGGGTGGTCCTGGGACGAGATGGCGGCGCGGTTCGAGGCCGAGGTCATCCGGTGACGGGCTGGCGTCCGCCTCCGGCGGCTCGCCGCGACGGCGAGAAAGAATCCCCGGCAGTCCTGCTGGGCTATTGTAGGCCGGTGGCGCGGGCGTCCGTTCGTTCGGGCATGACCCTCGCGAGGGGGCGCGGGCTCGAGACCCTGCGGTCCCTCGCGCCGGCGCACGTCGGGACGCCGGGCGGGAGGGACTCCTCCGTGATCGTCGTGACGGGGGCGCCGGCTTCATCGGCGGCAACCTGGTGGGCGACCTCGTCTCCCGCGGGCGTGACGTCGTGGTCGTCGATGAGCTCGCCGCGCGTCGGCCGAGGGCCGGCTGCCGCGCGGCATCTGCGACGCGCTGGACAAGGATGAGTTCGTCGAGCGCCTCGAAGCCGGGGGCCTCGATTCCGCGCGGGTCGAGGCGATCGTGCATCTCGGCGCCTGCACGGATACGACGGAGCGGGACGAGGGTTACCTCTTCCGGAACAACGTGCAGTACTCGGAGCGACTGCTCCGATGGGCGCTCGCTCGCCGCGTGCCGTTCGTCTATGCCTCCTCGGCGGCCGTCTACGGCCACGGCCCACGGTTCGGGGAGGAGCCCGCGCACGAGGCGCCGCTCACCGGCTACGGGCGCTCGAAGTGGCTCTTCGACCAGCGGGTCCGGGCGGCCCTCCCGGCCGCGTCCGGCCAGGTCGTGGGTCTCCGCTACTTCAACGTCTATGGGCCCGGAGAGGCGCACAAGGGTGCGATGGCCAGCATCGTGTTCCATCTCCACGGGGCGTGTCGCGCGGGACGGCCCGCCCGGCTGTTCGGCGCGAGCCACGGCTGGGCGGCGGGCGAGCAGCGTCGCGACTTCGTCCACGTCGCCGACATCGTGGCCGTGACCGAGTGGTTCCTGGAGCATCCGGCCCGCTCGGGGATCTTCAACGTGGGGACGGGGACCAGCGCGAGCTTCAACGAGCTGGCCCGCCTGGTTCTCGCCCGCTGCGGCGGCGCGGGGAGGGATCGAAGTACGTCCCGATGCCTGCGGCGGTCCGCGACGGATACCAGAGCTACACGTGCGCCGACCTCGCCCTGCTCCGGCGGGTCGGGTACGAGGCGCCCTTCCAGCCAGTCGCGTCGAAGGTGCCGGAATACCTGGACCAGCTCGATGCGGCGGCGCGGGCGGATCGCGCCGCGGTCCGCGCCGTTCCGTGAGGCGTCACCGATGGCGATGACGGCGCTGATCGAGCGGCTGGCCCGCCTGCGCGTGCTCGTCGTCGGCGACGCCATGCTCGACGGAAGTACGTCGGGGGGACGCGGATCGGATCTCCCCGGAGGCCCCTGTCCCCGTCGTGCGCGTCACCGGCACGACCGCGCGCCCAGGCGGCGCCGCAAACGTCGCGCTGAATGCCGCCACCCTCGGGGCCGTCGTCGACCTCGCGTCGGTGGTGGGCGACGACGCGGCGGGAGCGCAGCTGCTGGCCCTCTGCGCGGGGGCCGGGATCGGCACGGCGCAGGTCGTTCGCTCGGGCGTCCGGTCGACGACGCGCAAGCTTCGCGTCGTCGCGCAGAAGCAGCAGATCCTGCGACTGGACTGGGAACAGACCGACCCGCTCGGGCGCGGGACGCCCAGGCGTTGCTGGACGGCCTCGCCGATGCCCCGCGGCCGGACGCGCTGGTCCTGAGCGACTACGCGAAGGGATGTCTCACGCCGGCCGTGCTTCGCGCCGTCATCGCCCGGGGCCGGGGCTGGGGTATCCCCGTCGTGGTCGATCCCAGAGCCGCGACCTGGACCGCTACCGCGGGGCGACCGTGCTGACCCCGAACCGCCGAGAGTTCGCTCAGTGGGTCGGCGTGTCCCCAGAGCCCCTCGAACCCCGTCCGGATCGCCGAGCTCGGCGGCCCTCTTCTCGATCGGCTCGAGCTCGATCATCTCGTGGTGACTTGCGGAGCCGACGGGTTGGTCGTCCTCACCCGTGACGGGCTCGAGCTCGTGGCCGCGGTCTCCCGCCAGGTCGCGGACGTCACGGGAGCGGGCGACACCGTCACCGCCCTCGTGTCGCTGGCCCTTGGCGCGGGGGCCGACCCGCGGACGGCGGCGCGACTCGCCAATCTGGGTGCCGGCGTCGTCGTCGACAAGGTCGGCACCGCCAGCGTGCGGCTCGATGAGCTCCTCCGCGCGCTGGACGCGACGCGATCCCGCAAGATCCTGTCGCGCGACGAGCTCAGGAGCGGCTGACCCACTGGCGCTCGTCGGGGCTGCGGGTGGTCTTCACGAACGGCTGTTTCGACCTCCTGCATGCCGGGCACCTGGCCCTGCTGAAGGAAGCGGCCCGGCACGGCGACGTCCTGGTCGTCGGCCTCAACAGCGACCGCTCTACCGCGCGGTTGAAGGGCCGGGGCGGCCGATCGTTCCGGAGGAGGCGAGGGCCGCGATGCTCGCGGCCCTCGCGTGCGTCGCGGCGGTCGTCGTGTTCGACGAGGAAACCCCGCTCGAGCTCATCCGGGAGATCCGACCCCGGACGCTCGTCAAGGGCGCGGACTACGCCCTCGACCAGGTCGTCGGTCGGGACCTCGTGATGGCCGATGGCGGTGAGGTCGTTCTGGTGCCGCTCTTGCCGGGACACTCCACGAGGCGCGCTGGTGGCGGCGCTCCACGGCTCCCGGCCGGCCCACTGAGCGCCGCCGCCGTGGCCAGCGGTGCCGAGGCCCTCGAAGCGCGGGCTCCCGCGCGTGCCGGGACGCGGCCGGGAGCCTGTCCGGGCTGCGGATCCTCGAGATCGGCGATGTGGCCATGTTCAAGCAAGGGGTGCCCTCCGTGACGGAGCTCGTGTGGACCGGGGTCCACGACGACATCGAGGGCGTCGGCGCTCCGACCGCGTTCGGGCTCAGGCGACTCCCGGCGCTGCGGCGGGCGCTCGACCGGGCGGAGTTCGATCTGGTCGTGGGCCATCCGCCCGCGGCGGTGCCCTGGCAGCCCGGGCGCGTCACCGCCCTCGTCCGGCGCTTCAAACGCCGGGCCCCCGCGATGTTCGTGCGAAGCCTCGGGGTCCGGCTCCTCCTCCGGCCGACGCGCACGCCGGTCGCGATCCTGGACCTCGGGGATCTGCCCATCATCCGCCCGCACAACTTTGCCCTGCTCGATCGCGCCCGCATCTACTTCAAGCGCGAGCTGCCGGCGGACTGGTCGAAGGTCTTCGCGGGATCGGCGGACCGCGGCTCCACGACGCCGCAACCGGCCTCGCCGCGCCTCGCCGGCTGGTGTGCCGAGCTCTCGCCCATCTCGCTCGCCGTGAGTCCGGCGAGGGCCGCGGACATCGCGTCGGCCACGACGCCGTCGCCCGAGAAGATCGTCGACGTGTTCTTCGCCGGCCGCGTCGCGTCGTCGCCGAGCCGCGCCGCCGGATTGCCCGAGCTCCGCGCCCTCGCGCGAGACGGCGTCCGGATCGACCTTCCGACCGAGCGCCTCGACCGCCGGAGTTCTACCGCCGGTGCGCCCGCGCGTGGATCACCTGGTCTCCGGAAGGCTACGGATGGGATTAGCTTCCGCCACTACGAGGCGGGGCTGTGCGAGAGCGTGCCGCTCATGAACCGGCCGTCGATCGTGCGCCACGCGCCCCTTCGGGCCGGCGAGCACGCGCTCTACTACGAGCTCCTGCCGGGAGATCTCGCGCGGACCGCGCGGGCGGCCCTCGAGGACCGGGCGGGACTGGGGCGGATGGCGACGGCCGCGCGCGACCACGTCCTCCGCTATCACACGCTGGAGCGCCTGTGTCAGCACGTCGTGCGCTCCTGCCTGACCGGGGACCGGCATGCCAGGGGCCGAGTCCCCCAGGCGGCCGTCGCGCCGGCGCCGCGCCGTTCCCGAGTGAGCCGGGACACGCGCCTTCTTTTCGTCACCGCCTGGCCGCTCGACACTCTCGGGGAATCTCGACGCTCGTGCGGAGCCTCGCGGGCGCGCTCGTCCGGATGGCCGGCATCGAGGTGTCCGTGATCACTGGCGCCATGCCCCACGTACCGACCGTGGAATTGCAGGTGCCGCCGCCCGCCTCCATCCGTCTGCCGCTCGAGGCCGAGCCTCGGCCCGACTGGCTCCCGCCGGCCGCGGAGCTCGTCGGCCGAGCGTGTCTCCAGGGCTGGACGCCGCCATCGCAGCGGTCCGGCCGGACGTCGTGATCTCCGTGTCGCATCACTCGGCCGAGGCGCACCAGGCCGCCAAGGCGGCCGCCGATCTCGGATTCCGTGGATCCTCTGGCCCCTGATTCACGCGGACGCACCCCAGCACGTCAACCGGACCGCGGCCCGGCTGTACCGGGGCGCGGCGCTGGTCGTGTGCACCTCGAGCGTCGAGCGGCGCTGGTTGACGGAGGACGCCGGGCTCCCCGCCGCGAGGACCCTGCTCCTCGAATGCGGCTCGTGGGCGGCGGAGATGCCGATGCGCGCGGTCCAGGCCACGCGCCCGGGCGAGCCGGTCGCGCTCCTGACCGTCGGCGAGTTCGCGGCCCACAAGCGGCTCGCCGATCAGGTGGAAGCAGTCGCGCGGCTCGGCTCCGACGGCGTGGAGGCGCGGCTCACGATCGCGGGCGTCGCCCGCGGCGGGCGGGCGTCGCCCGCCTGGCGGGGCTCGTGCGCGAGCGCGGACTGGAGCGCCGCGTGTCCCTGCTCCCGGACGTTCCCGAAGAGGCGCTCGCGGCGCTCTACCGCTCGGCCGACTACTTCCTGTTCACGAGCGCCTCCGAGAGCTTCGGTCTCGCGCTGCTCGATGCCATCTGTGCCGGCACGTTTCCCCTGGTCTATCCCCACGCGACGTACGCCGGCCTCGTGGACGCCTCGGGATTCGGGCGCGTCACGGCGCGGGCGACCCCGGAGGCCCTGGCCGCCGCGGTCCGGCGCGCGGTCCTCGATGGAGAGCCCCGGGTCGGCCCACTGTCTGCCTGGCGGGACGCGCACGCGTGGCCGCGGGTGGCGGCGTCCTTGCTGGCGCGGGTGCGAGGCCTCCTGCCGTGAGGATTCGACATCGCGATCGTCAACTACAATACCGACTTCCACCTCTTGAGCGTTCTCGCGTCGATCCGCCGGGCGTTGCCGGCCGGCTCGTTCGGCGTCTGCCACGTGTGGGACAACGGCTCGACCGACCGGAGCCGCGCGGTGCTCGCGGCGCTCGGCCGCGAGGTCGACTGGCTTCGCGGGCATGCCTCGTCGTCGAATCTTCACCACGGCCCGGCGCTGGACCGGCTGCTCCGCGACCACTGCCGTGCTGACTGGGTCCTCGTGCTCGACTCCGACACGACCGTGCGCCACGACTTCCGCGCCGCGTTGCCGTGTCTCGATGGCGAGCGGCCGGCATTCATCGGCCAGATTCATCCCGAGCCGCGCGAGCTCTACGCCTACATGTGTCACCTCCTCGTGAATCGGGCGTGGTACCTGGAGCTGCCGCCTTTCAATGGTGACGGCGCGCCCGGCCGAGCGTTCTTTCGGGGGTGGTCGAGCGCGGCATTCACTGGCGCCGGTTTCGCTGGGCCGATCACGTGGAGCACCACGGGCAGGGGACCCTGCGCGTGGTCCTTCAGCGCCGCGAGACCGCCCATCCGCTCTATCGATTCGCGGACGAGCAGAGTCGCCGGAACCCGCGCTGGGCGTCGGCGGCCGCGGAGGAGCGGCGGCTCCGTCGGGACCTCGAGGCCTTCCTGGTCGAGCGGGGATGTCGGCCACTTCGGAGGCCGTGGAGGCGGGGAAGCGGCCCGCTGGCCGACGACTCGGACGCGCCGGCTCTTCCGGTCCGCCGCCGGGCCCGCTGGGACCGCCTGCCGTTTCCGGCGTCGCGCGTCGTGCGGATCGCGGCCGGGTTCGGGCTGGGCCAGCCCCAGTCCGAGCTGCGGCGTCTGTTCCGGCTCGTGCGCCGGCGCCGGCCGCGGACGGTGCTCGAGCTGGGACGCTCGGCCGGCGGGACGTTCTTCCTGTGGACGCGGGCGGCCGCGGCGCGCGCGACCCTGGTCAGCGCGGGTCCGCCGCCCTGGGAGCCCGACGACCCCGGCGAGGAGTTCCGCCGGCGCGTCATGATCACATTCGGCCGTCCGCGCCAGAGCCTCCACGTCCTGCGGGACGATCCGCTGACCGCCTCCGCGCGAGCGCGAGTCGACGCGCTTCTGGCCGGCCGAGGACTCGACTTCCTGTTCCTCTCCGGCGAGGACGACGTCGAGCGGATCCGAGGTGCGCTCGATCTCTACGCGCCCCTGGTTCGCTCCGGAGGTCTTGTCGCGCTGGACGGCGTCCGTCAGCGGATCGGCGGAAACGACCGTCTGCCCCGGTTCTGGAGCGAGGTCGAGGACCGGGCGCGGCGCGGGTGCTGGAAGAGGACGAGGGGCGGCCGGGTCCGGGATCGGCGTCGTGCGCATCGGGCGAAGGACCCCGCGGAGTGGTGGCGACCCTGAGGCGTACCGGCGAGCGACGGCGGAGCGCGCCGCGGCGTTACGGTGCCGCGGCGTTTCTCGCCGGCCGGATCCACCGTCCCGCGAGGCGTCCGAGCAGGGCGGGTCGGGCTCGGATCGCGCGAAGCACCGAGGCCAGGCTCCGGCCGAACTGGCCGCGGTGCCACCGCCGGCGGGCGAGCAACGAGTGGTACCGCGCCAGCGTGCGCCGGCGCACCGCTTCCGACATGGCGAAGCCGGGGTCGAGGCCAGCGTGGCCAGGCTCAGGCTGGGCTGATCGAGGTCGCCCAGGTCCACGGCCCGGTCGAGACACGCCCTTCCAAGGGCGCTTTGCACAGCGTCTGGGGTGACGCCGAGCTGGGCGAGGTCGGCGCGCGTGACCGGCCGGTCGCCCGCCGGCCCCTCGTCGACCCCGCCCGCCGCCGGCGGGCCAGGATCTTCACCGCGAGGATGGAGAGCACCTGCTGTTCCAGGGCCTGATGAGAGCTGTCCCGGATGGATGCGGTAGTGGACCAGCGCGTCGGTCAGATTGCCCAGCTGATACCGCTCGGCGAGCCGGAGCCACAGGTCGTAATCCTCAGCGCCCGCAAACCGCGCTCGATAGCCTCCGACGCGTTCCAGCGCATCTCGGCGGAGCGTCACCGTGGAGTGAATGATGACGTTGCGCTCGAGGAGCTGGGCGTGGACATCGGCCGGCGGGCGGAGCCGATGGTGGGGCCTCCCGGTGTCGTCGATCACGATGGCGGCGCCGCCGACGAGCGCCAGCCGGTCATGCCGGGCGAGGTGCGCAGCTCTGCCGTTCCAGCCGGTCGGGCACGGCGACGTCGTCGCCGTCCAGCCGGGCGATCAGCGGCGCGCGGGCTCTCCGACACGCGAGGTTCAGCGCGGCGGGTATCCCCAGGTGGGTGTCGTGCCGGTGGATCCGGACCCTCGAGTCCCGGCGAGCAAAGATCGAGAGAGATGTCCGGCGTGCCGTCGGAGGAGGCGTCGTCGACGACTATGAGCTCGAGCTCGCGCAGCGTCTGCCCGAGGACGCTCTCCACCGCCTGGGCGATGAAGCGCTCCACGTTCCGCACGGTCATCACGACCGAGACGCGAGGGGCGGACGCGCTCACTGGCATCGAGGCGCGCCGGCGTCAGTGCATGATGGTGCCCCCGGCCAGGTTGATCGCCTGTCCGGTGACGTAGCTGGCGGCATCCGAGCCGAGGAACGCCGGCGAGCTCCGCCACGTCGTCGGCGGTCGCGACGCGCCCGAGCGGGATCTGGGCCGCCCGATCGGTGATGCCGCTCGCGTGGAGCGCCGGGTCGTAGCTGCCGTCGGCGCGCCGGCCGAGGTAGTCGAGCCGGTCGGTGTCGGCCGAGCCGGGGCAGATCGCGTTCACGGTGATCTGGTGAGGCGCGAGCTCCTGGGCGAGCGCCTGCGTGAACCCGATCACGCCGAACTTCGAGGCGCAGTAGGCGGCCAGTCGCGCGATAGCCGACCTTGCCGCAGTTCGAGGACATGTTGATGATGCGGCCCCTCGTCCCGCGGGCGACCATCGAGCGCAGCGACGGCCTTGCTGCAGAGGTAGGTGCCGGTGAGGTTGGTTTCAGGATCACGTGCCAGGCATCCTCGGGCGAGCTCGACCACCGGGACGCGGTCGGCGCCCGGCGGGGCGGCCGCGTTGTTGACGAGGATGTCGATCCGGCCGAACGTCTGGTCGGCCAGATCGACCGCGCGCTGGATCTCGCCAGCCGCCGCGCACATCGACGAGGACGGTCTCCGCCCGGCGGCCGGCTCCGCGGACCTCGTCGGCGACCGCCTCGAGCCCGCGCCAGCCCGTGACCGGCTTCGCGCTCACGACCCGGGTACCGGCCGGCGCGACGTCCGTGAGGAGGAGATCCGCTCCCTCCGCCGCCAGCCGTCGGGCGATCGCCCGCCCGAAGCCGCGCTCGCCGCCGCAGCCGGTCACCATCGCCACCTTGCCCTCGAGCCGCCTCATCCAGAGCCTCCTCGCCGGGGTTGAACCGATTTTCGGCGGCCATCATATCGTGGGCCGGCTGTGGTACGCTCCCCCGCACGCCGGGCGGGGCGCTGGGCGCGGGCGTGCGGAGGTTCCAGAGTGAGCGCGACGCCTCTCGGTCGAGAACCGGTGCCGGGCCGCGTGGTCCGGGTCGTCGGAGATCCCCGCGCGCCACGGCGCGGCGCTGGAGGTTGCCCGCGGGCTCGTCCTGCGGGTGATCGACGTCGAGGGCCAGCAGGTCGGCGATTTCGTCTGCTTCAACCGGGACGACCTCCACGAGCGGTACTCTCCGCAGAACACCGTCCTCTTCAACCGCACCATCTACCCGAAGACCGGCGCCGTGCTGGTCTCCGGATCGCGGGCGGCCGATGATGCGCCTGATCCAGCGACACGGTCGGCGTCCACGACCTGATCTGCGGCTCCTGCAGCGACGAGTACTACCGGAACCGGCTCGACTACACGGGACCGCACCGGAGCTGCCGGTCGAACCTGGCGGAGTCGCTCGCGCCCTGGGGGATCGAGCTCGAGGACGTGCCGTTCTCGTTCAACTTCTTCATGCAGTGGCCCGTTCAGCCCGACGGGGCCGTGCGTCCCATGGCGGCGCCCTCGCAGGCGGGCGACTACGTCGACCTCCTGGCGGAGATGGACGTGCTGGCGGCCAACTCCTCCTGCCCGTCGGACATCACGCCGACCAACGCTCACCGCCCGACGTCGATGCGGTTCGTGCTCTACGAGCCGGATCCCGGGATCCGCCGGGGCGGCCGCTGACGCGCGTGGCCCCGGCCGCGTCCGCGACCGATCGTCCGTGCGCCCGGTCATCCTGGTCGTCGACGACGACCCGGGCATTCGCGAGGCGTTCCGCCTCGTCCTCGAGGAGGACTACGAGCTCGTGGAGGCGGTGGACGGGCTCCAGGCCCATCGAGCGCGTCCAGGGCTCGCCCGTGGATCTCGTCCTGCTGGACGTGCGGCTGCCGGGCATGGACGGCATCGAGGTGCTGGAGCGGATCAAGGCGATCGACGAGCACGTGGAGGTCGTCCTGGTGACCGCGGTCCAGACCGTGCGCGCCGCGGTGATGGCCATGAAGCTCGGAGCGTTCGACTACGTCACCAAGCCCTTCGACGAGGACGAGATCCTTCCGCTGATCCGCCGCGCCCTCGAGCGGCGCGCTCTCGACCGCGAGGTGGTCTACCTCCGATCCGAGCTGGCGCGCGAGCGCGACTTCGACCAGCTGGTCGGACAGCACCCGGTCATGCAGCAGCTCTACCAGCTGATCAGCGCGGTGGCGCGAAATCCCCTCACCGTTCTCATCGCGGGGAGAGCGGAACGGGCAAGGAGCTCGTCGCGCGGGCGATCCACCGGCCACGGGCCGCGTCGCGACGAGCCGTTCGTCCCGGTGAACGTCGCCGCGATCTCCGAGACGCTCATCGAGTCGGAGCTCTTCGGTCACGAGAAGGGCGCCTTCACGGGCGCCGTCGCGCGCAAGCTCGGCAAGTTCGAGCTGGCCCACCGCGGCACGCTGTTCCTGGACGAGATCGCCACGCTCCGGGTCGACCTGCAGGCGAAGATTCTGCGGGTGCTCCAGGAGCGCGAGATCGAGCGCGTCGGCGGGACGCGGCGCATCCCGATCGACGTGCGAGTGATCGCCGCGACCAACGCCGATCTGCGCAAGGCGATCCAGGGCGGAAACCTCCGCGAGGACCTCTACTACCGCCTGAACGTCGTCCAGATCGCCGTGCCCCCGCTCCGGGACCGGCGGGAGGACATCCCGCTCCTGGTGAGCCACTTCATCCGGCGGTCGAACCACCTCCTGCACAAGCACGTCACCGGCGTGTCGGCGGCCGCCCTGGACGTCCTCGATGGCCTACGGGTGGCCGGGCAACGTGCGGGAGCTCCAGAACGTCATCGAGCGCGCCGTCGCGCTGGCGGACGGAGCGGTGGTGGAGGTCCAGGACATGCCGCTCGACCTCATGCTGCCGGACGTGCGCCACCTGGTGGACGACCCGGCGAGCCTCCCGCTCCGCGAGGCCCGGGAGCGGTTCGACCGCCAGGTCATCCTCCGCGTGCTGGAGCGGGTGCGGTGGAACCAGTCCGAGGCGGCGCGTCTCCTGGGGCTCCACCGGAATTCGTTGAAAACGAAGCTCCTGGCCTGGGGAATCGATCCCGTGGCGCTGGCCGCCTGCGGACGGCCGACCGGACGCCGGGGAGGTGCACAGTAGGCAGTGCAGGGTGCACACTCCAGTGTGCACCGTCATCGTAAGGTGGTGATTCGAAAGACGTAGTTCACTGTCAGTCGCCGTCGAGCGACGCCCGAGCGGTGTAGAAGCTGCACAGGAAACAGTGCAGCCCTGTTCCCGAGGCTAGTCCGTCGGGTCCGGCCGAAGCCACGTGCCAGATCCTCTTTTACGTGGCAGCGCACTTACGCCTCATTGGAGTCTGCCGATTTCTGCGTGGCCCCGCCATTGCTCTTGCCTCCCATCCGAAACCCACAACCACGCGTCCGCCCGCCGGACGCAAGGAGGAAGTCTGCCCATGTCCAAGTTCGCTAGCGATCCTCGTGGTCGTCGCCTCGTTCCTGCTGGTCGCCCCGGTGCATCGAGTCCGGGACCCCGAATCACGATGCCACGTCTTCCAGGCGGTTGGCGATCGCCTGCGATGGCGGCGGCGGCGGCGGCTGGTAAGTCCTCGTCAGCGTCCTGGGAAAACTAACTGTCCGATCAACCGATCAGTGAGAGCGCCGAGAGGCGCTCTGGAGGCTATGATGGCGAGACTATGGGCTGTGCTGGCGGTTGTGGTCACGTTCCTGGTTGTCGCCCCGGTGCTCGAGTCCGGGACCCCGAACCACGATGCACGTGTTCCAGGCGGTCGGCGACGCCTGCGATGGCGGCGGCGGCGGCGGCTGGTAGCTCCGTCGCGTAACCGGATGCGTCTCGTCGGAAGGGACTTGCCCCCGCGCCTGTCGTGGCGGGCGGCACTTCTCCTCCTGGGGCACTCTGGCTCTCCCTGGGCCTCGGGCCGGTAGCGACCGAGGCCCAGGAGCGCCCGCCCGTCCAGCCGGCGGGGATCTATCGCACGACCGCTCGGGCAACGACCCGGCGACCCTCGATCCGGCTCGCCTGCGCGACATCTACAGCCTGGCCGTGGGCCAGCAGCTGTACGACGGCCTGGTTCAGTTCGACCAGACGCTGAACATCACGCCGGCGCTCGCCCAGTTCTGGACTGGCGTCGCGCGACGGGCTGACCTGGACCTTCACGCTCCGCAAGGGAGTGAAGTTTCACCATGGCCGCGAGGTGACCGTCGGACGACGTCGTCTATTCCTTCACGCGACTCCTGGACCCTCGGACTTCGGTCGGGCGGGCGCCGATCTCTTCTCGACCATCCAGGGGGCGGCAGACTTCCGGGAAGGGCGCGCGAGACAGGTCGCCGGGCCTCGCCGCGCGTCGATCGATACACCGTGCGCGTCACCCTGACCGAGGCGTCGGTGCCGTTCGTATCCATCCTCGCCGTGGGGCAGGCGAAGATCGTGCCGCAGGAGCTGGTCGAGGAGCAGGGGAGGCGTTCGGCCTGCAGCCGGTCGGCACGGGCCCTTCCGCTTCGTGCGGTGGGAGCGCGGGAAGGAGATCGTTCTGGCGGCCAATCTCGACTACTACGACGGGCCCCCGAAGCTCGGCCGCCTGGTCTTCCGCATCTTCCCGGGAGAGCGCCTCGACGGGGTGTTCGGCGAGTTCCAGTCGGGGAACCTCGAGGACAGCCCGATCCCGCCAAGGACTACCGCCAGATCATCGCGAGCCACGCGTACCAGTACGTCCGCCGGCCGATCTTCAGCCTCCGTCACTACGGGCCTGAACAACCGCTTGAAGCCACTCGACGATCGCCGGGTGCGCCAGGCGCTCGTGTACGCGATCGATCGAGAAGCCATCGTCTCGGAGGTGTGGCTCGGCCGTTACGCCCTCGCGAAGGGCATCCTGCCTCCCGGAACGCTCGGGTTCAACCCGAAGCTCAAAGGCTATCCCTATGACCCCGCCAGGCGCGCGAGCTCCTCGCTCAGGCGGGCTATCCGGGTGGACAGGGACTGCCCGCGATCGCCATCTGGTCGAGCGTCCGCTCCGACGAGATGCTGCGCGAGCACGAGCGAATCCGGAAGGACCTCGGAAGCGGTCGGGGTCGAGTGCGGAGTTCCAGTACAGCCCGGACTGGCCGAGCTTCTCCAAGGCGATGTCCGAGCGGAAGCTGCCGGTCTTTCTCCGTGGGTGGTTCGCCGACGTTCCGGATCCCGAGAACTTCCTCGCGAAGCTGTTCCACTCCGGCAGCCCGTGGAACTACATGGGCTATGCCAACCCGGCGGTGGACACGCTCCTCGATAAGGCGCGGGCCGAGTCGGACGTGCCGCGGCGGGTCGAGGTCTACCGTCGGGCCGAGGAGCTCGTCATGGACGACGCCGCGGTGATCCCGGTCTGGCATCAGACCTACGAGCGGCTGTTCCAGCCGTACGTCAAGGGCGTCGAGGTGAGCGGCCTCGGTGACGCCTACATTCCGTTCCGGAAGGTGTGGCTCGAGCGACCGCCGCGCTGATCGGACGTCCATGCCTCAACCGGTCTTCGTCTCGCTCCGCACGAAGCTCCTCATCGGCACCGTCCTCGATCGTCGCCGCGCTCATGGCCGCCGTGACGGCGCGTCGTCGAGCACCGGCAGCGGACGACCATCATCGAGGAGGTCCACCGGCGCGGGATCGCGATGGCGGAGGGGCTGGCCGGCGTCTCGGCGGGCGCGCTCCTTCTCTACAACTTCACCGCGCTCGAGCAGAACGTCGTGCGCTTCGACCGCGAGACCGACGTGGTCTACGCGATGATCCTCGATCGATTCGGCCAGGTCGTGGCCCACAGCCGGGCGCCCAGCGCCGTGGGGTCGACGCCGTCGGACGCCGTCTCCCTCCGGGCCCTGTCGGCGACGACGCTCCTCCAGGAGACGACCGGGCCGGAGCGCGAGGCTCTCTACGACATCGCGGTGCCCGATCCTGGTCGAGGGCGCTCGGTGGGGCACCGTGCGCATTGCCGTGTCGCGCCAGCGCATGGACGCGGAGATCTCGCAGGACCCGTCGGGAGCTGGCCGGCGTGGCGGCGGTCGCGCTCGTGCTGGGGAGCCTGGCGACCGCGGTGGTCGCCCGCCGCATCACCCGGCCCGTCCGCCAGCTCGCGCGACGGCGTGGCGGCGATCGCGCGCGGGGAGCTGGAGCAGCGGATCGAGCCCCGTCGCTCCGACGAGCTCGGCCGGCTGGCGCTGGCCTTCAACGAGATGGCCGCGCAGCTCCGGCAGCAGCGGGCGGACCTCGAGGTCGCCGACACGACGCTGCGCCAGCGCTTCGCGGAGCTGTCCGACCTGAAGAGCTACACCGACCACATTCTCCGGTCGTTCGTGAACGGGCTCGTGACGCTCGACCTCGACGGACGCGTGGTCACCGTGAACCCGGCCGCCGAGACCCTCACCGGGTGCACCGCGACCGCACTGGCGGGTCGGCCGGCGACGAGAGGCGTTCCACCACGCGCCGGAGCTGCGGATCTGCTCCTCGAGACGCTCCGGACGCGCGTGGGCGTGCCGCACGTCTCGCTCGTGCTCCACCGGAGCGACCGGCCGCCGGTGCCGCTCGAGGTGACCACGACGCCTCTCCGGGGCGCCGAGGGCCAGGCCCTCGGGGTGGTGGCCATCCTCCGCGACCTCACGCCCGTCCGCCAGCTCGAGGAGCAGCTGCGGCGCTCGGACCGCCTCGCCGCGCTCGGCACGCTGGCCGCCGGCCTGGCCCACGAGATCAAGAACCCGCTCACGTCCATCATGACGTTCAGCCGCCACGTCGCCCGGCGATTCGACGACGAGCGGTTCCGGCAGCGGTTCCAGAGCGTCGTCCCCCGGGAGCTCGAGCGCATCAACGCGATCGTCGACGGCCTCCTCCGGCTGGCCCGGCCCGCCCGACTCGTCCTGGCCCCCGTGCACCTGCCGCCGCTCATCGAGCAGGCGCTCGAGCTCTACGCGCCGCAGATCGAGGCCCGGCGGATCCGAGTGCGGCGCGAGTGGCCGGTCGGCATGCCGCCGATCCCGGGCGACGCGGAGCACCTGTACCAGGCGATCCTGAACCTCGTCGCGAACGCCCTCGACGCGATGGAGGAGGGCGGCGGCACGCTCACCGTGCGCGTGCGCTGGCCCCAGGACGGCGACGGCTTCGGCGGAGCCGCCCACGACCGGCTCCTGCTCGAGGTGATGGACACCGGAGGCGGGATCAAGCCCGAGGAGACGCCCGACGTCTTCAACCCGTTCTTCACCACGAAGTCGGGGGGACGGGGCTCGGGCTCGCCATCGCCCACAAGATCGTCGAGGACCACGGCGGCACGGTGACCTTCCGCAGCACTCCCGGCCAGGGGACGGTGTTCACGGTCGCGCTTCCGGTCCGGGCCGGGCGCCGCGCGGATCCCACGGCCCTGGTCGAGCGGCGGAGCGGCAGCCAGACCCAGTGAGCGAGCCTGAGCGCCGCGCCGGGGCCGGTGCCCGCCGCGCTCGTACTTGAGCCGCTTGTAACGGAGGCGGTGGGGCCGTTCGGCGTCGGCGCCGAGGCGCTTCTTCCGGTCCGCCTCGTAGTCGGCGTAGCTTCCCTCGGACCAGATCACCTGGCCCTCGTCCTCGAAGGCGAGGATGTGTGTCGCGATGCGGTCCAGGAACCACCGGTCGTGGCTGATGACCACGACGCAGCCCGCGAAGGTCAGCAGAGCCTCCTCGAGCGCCCGCAGCGTGTCGACGTCGAGGTCGTTCGTCGGCTCGTCGAGCAGGAGGAGGTTGCCGCCGCTCTTGAGCAGCTTCGCCAGGTGGACGCGGTTGCGCTCGCCGCCCGAGAGCTCGGCGACGCGCTTCTGCTGGTCCGCGCCCTTCAGGTTGAACGAGGCGACGTAGCTCGCGAGTTGAGCTGGCGCTTCCCCAGCGTCAGCATGTCGGCGCCGCCCGAGATCTCCTCCCACACCGTCTTCTTCCCGTCGAGCGCGTCGCGGCGTCTGGTCCACGTAGGCGGGCGTCGACGGTGTCGCCCACCCGGATCGCGCCGCGGTCAGGCTTCTCCTGGCCGAGGATCATCCGGACGAGCGTCGTCTTGCCGGCGCCGTTCGGGCCGATCACCCCGACGATCGCCCCGCGCGGAGATCGACAACGAGAGATCGTCGATGAGCACGCGGTCGCCGTAGCCCTTCGTCAGATGCTCGGCGACCACCACGACGTCGCCCAGGCGCGGGCCGGGCGGGATCACGATCTCGATGTCGTCGGACCGGCGCTCGACCTCCTGCTGGCAGGAGCGCCTCGTAGGCCGTGACGCGGGCCTTGCTCTTGGCCTGGCGGGCGCGCGGCGCCATCCGGATCCACTCCAGCTCGCGCTCGAGGGTTCGCTGGCGGGCGGCTTCCGCCTTCTCCTCCCGCGCGAGGCGCGCCTGCTTCTGCTCGAGCCAGGACGGTGTAGTTCCCCTGCCAGGGATGCCGTGGCCGCGGTCGAGCTCCAGGATCCAGCCGGCGACGTTGTCGAGGAAGTAGCGGTCGTGCGTGACGGCCACCACCGTGCCCGGGTACTCCTGCAGGAACCGCTCCAGCCAGGCCACCGACTCGGCGTCGAGGTGGTTGGTCGGCTCGTCGAGGAGCAGCATGTCCGGCCGCTCCAGGAGCAGCCGGCAGAGCGCCACGCGGCGCGCCTCGCCGCCCGAGAGCGTTGCCGACGTCCTGGTCGCCGGGCGGCACGCGGAGCGCGTCCATCGCCATCTCGACCGTCCGGTCGAGCTCCCAGCCGCCGACGGCCTCGATGGCGTCCTGAGGCGCCGCCTGCTCGCCGAGGAGCTTCTCCATCTCGGCGTCCGACATGGGCTCGGCGAACCGCGCGCTGACCTCCTCGAACCGGCGGAGGAGCCGCGGGTCGCGGCCACACCCTCCTCGATGTTGCCGAGGACGGTCTTCGCCGGATCGAGCCGCGGCTCCTGCGGGAGAAATCCGATCCGGATGTCGTCGGCGGGCCGCGCCTCGCCGAGGAAGTCCGGGTCCACGCCGGCCATGATGCGGAGCAGCGTCGACTTCCCGGCGCCGTTCGCGCCGAGCACGCCGATCTTGGCGCCCGGGAAGAAGGCGAGGTTGATGCCGCGGAGGATCTCCCGCTTCGGCGGGACGACCTTCCGGAGGTCGCGCATGGTGAAGATGTACTGGGGGGCATGGCGCCCACGTATGATACACGACGCGCCGGCGCCGGGACGGCGGGCGCGGCGAGGAGGCGGATCGATGGCCGATCGACGGGTCCAGTTCGACTTCGACGTCGAGTTCTCGAACGGGGGCAGCCTGAACGGGCGAGGGGTTCCGGCTCGACATCGCGGGCGACGACATCTCCGACCTGAGCGCTGGCCGACTACGTCGTCCGCGACCTGCGCCTCCTGATGGTGGGCGCCGATCCGGATCCGCAACAAGACCATCCTCACCGAGCCGCACAAGCGGCCGCGGCCCCGGCTCGTGGACGTGAGCCACGAGGTCGAGGACGGCATGATCACCTACCGGGGGCTGCCCGGCGCCCGTCATTCGCGACCACTGGACGCGCGAGGAGTCCCGCAGCCACTTCGCACCCGGCACGGAGTTCCACATCGGCCGGATCGACATGGTGGCGAACACGGGCACGTACGTCGACAGCCCGTTCCACCGCTATGCCGATGGACCGGATCTGGCGGCGCTTCCGCTCGAGTCGCTGGCCGATCTGCCCGGGCGTGGTGGTCCGCGCGACCGGCCGGGCGGGCGCGGGATCGACGCCTCCGCGCTCGCCGGGCTGGACGTTCGAGGCAAGGCGGTGCTGCTGCACACCGGCTGGGACCGTCCACTGGCGAACGGATCGCTACTTCGAGGGCCATCCCTTCCTCGACCGCCGCCGGCGCCGAGTGGCTGGCCGGCCAGGGCGCGGCGCTCGTCGGCATCGACTCCCTGAACATCGACGACACCGCGGATGCCCGTCGCCCGGCGCACAGCACTCCTGCTGCGCGCGAGCATCCCGATCGCCGAGCACCTGTGCGGTCTCGACCGCCTGCCCGACGCCGGGCTTCCGCTTCTTCGCCGTTCCGGTGAAGGTGCGCGCGTTCGAACGTTCCCGGTCCGCGCCTTTCGCGGTGATTTGAGCGCGACCACCTGCTGGCGCCGCGGGCCTCGAACGCCCGGACGCGACGGGCACGACCGACATGCCGGGCGCGCTGCGGAGTGTCCTCGGATCCACGACGATGAGCGCGCTCCCTGTCCGTCAGCCGCGCCAGGTCGATCACGGGATGCCGGCGCGGGGCGCGGGCCGCGGCCGCCGGGCTGCCTTTTCGTACGGGGATACGATGGCCCAGGCCGTCCGGATGGATGCGGCGGAGCGCGGCAACGACGTCGTGAGGGAGGGTGAGGGCCAGGAGCCGGGCCGGCCGGCCGAGACTTCAGCGGGCGACCGCGCTGCTTCCGCGCCACGGCCCAGATTCTCCTCGTCCGGTTCCGGGAGGTCAATCCATGGTCGCGATGACGTCGAACTGCAGCATGCCCGACGGAAGGGCCGACTCTCGGGCGAGCGCCCGATCCCGCTCCCCCCAATCCTCATCAACGAGTCGGCGCTGCGGAACTCCGCATCGTCTCCGAAGGCGGTGATGGCTCGGAGGCGGGCGTAGTGGGACAGGAGCTGCTCCGCGTGGGCCTCTGGCGGGACCCCACCCACCTCGCGCACGGCACCGGGGATTGAACTCCGTCAGGAGTGTCGGGCGGTGCTTCTCGAGCACGCTCCGGGCGCCGCGGATGGCGCGAGGCTCGTGCCCCTCGATGTCGAGCCGTCTCGGAGATTCCCGACAGCCCGGAGCCACGGGTCAGCGCTGGACGGCGGGCACCCAGGCGGCGGTGCGGCCCGCGATCGTCTCCCGGCGGATCGCGTCGCCCCGCACAGTGATGCCCGGGCCTGCGCGTCCCAGCGGCGGTGGAAGAGCCACGCGGGCGGATAGCGCTCGCTGTCGGACCCGACGGCCACCGCCGCGCCGGACGACCGCGCGGAGGCGCCCGCGCGAGCCGGTCCAGCTCCCGGTCGGACAGCGAGCGCAGCCGCGCGGCGCGGCGCGATGCGCGCCTGATAGAGCACCTCGTCGGCGATCCAGTTGCCGACGCCCGCCGCGAAGGACTGGTCGAGCAGGAGCGCCTTCACCGGAAGCCTCGCGGCTTCGCGCGAGCGCGCGAAACCGGGCGGCGCCGGGCACTCCGCGAAGAGCGTCGAAGCCGAGCGCCGTGATCGGCGGCTCCGTCGCCGGATCGTGTCGAAGGCGGATGCGGCCGAGACGGCGCCCGTCGGCGATCGCGAGCTCGCCACCGTCGTCGAGGCGCAGGTGGAGCTTGGTGAACCGGGGCGGCCACGCGGCCTCGGCGCGCCGCCCGCTCGACACGAGCCGCACGCTCCGCGCGCGCGCGACGTGTGGAGGCCGCCCGCCATGCCGAAGTGCACCGACGAGCCACGGGCGCCGATCGAGCTCGAGCCAGAAGTGCTTGCCGTGGCGTCGCACGGCCCGGACCCGCCGGCCGAGGAGGGCCTGACGGATCCGCGCGGGCGGGACGCCCCTCGAACACGATCGGATCGTCGCTCACCGTGACGCCGACGATCCGGCGTCCCGCCGCCACCGCGGTAGCCGCGCGGCGCGCCGTTTCGACCTCGGGCAGCTCCGGCATGCCTCAGTGCGCTCCCGGGCGTCGTCATCGCGTGCCCACTCCCGCGTCGTCACGCAGAACACCGCCAGGGCCAGCGACGGCGACGACGGCCAGGCCGAGCGCCGACGCGTAGATCAGGAGGTACGAGCCGGTCCAGTCGTGGAGCGCCCCTGCGAGGTAGAGGCCCCAGGCGCGGACCCGAGGCTGTTGCCGATGCCGAGCAGCCCGAAGACGAGCCCATATTGCGCGGGCGGCGCGATGCGCCCGACGAGCACGGAGCCGATCGTGGCCCGGGAGCCCATGGGAAGGAAGAGGAACAGGACGTAGCCGTACGCGAGGAGCCGCGCGGACGTCGCTTCCAGGCCGAGAAGACACCCGAGCCCGAGGAGCGTGGAGCCGAACGACACGAAGGCCCGCTCGCGGGCGCGCCTACCCGGTCGGACATGAGGCCGAATAGCACGCGGCCGGCCGCGGCCAGGACCCCGCCGACGCCGAGCATGGCCGAGGCGAGGTCGGGTGAGAACCCGCGCTCCGTCATGATAGAGCGCGTGCTGGGTGGTGGCAAGGCCGCCGAAGATCGGCGGCATCGTCAGGACGACGAACAGGAGCCAGAACGGCGCCGCGCCGACGATCGCGCGCACACCCGAGCCGCCGGCACGAGCGGCGTGCGTGGCCGGCTGCCGGCCGGCGGTGCCGAGCCGAGGCGGCAGCACGGTCCAGGCGAGGGGAATCAGCGCCGCCACCAGCACCGCGTAGCTGGCCAGCGCCGCGCGCCAGCCGAAGCGCGTGATCATCCACTGGCACGGAGGCGCGAGGCCGTAGCCCGCCATCGCGCCGGCGAAGGCGATTCCCATGGCCGCGCCGCGCCGCACGGACGTAGGGGTCCGCGAGGAGCGCGGCCTGCGCGACCATGCCGGTCAATCCCACGCCGATGCCGGCGCCGACGCCGACGGCGAGGCGGAACAGGGTGAGCGAGCCCGCCATGCTGCCGAGGCGCGAGATCCAAGCGCGGCCGCGACGAGCCCGAGGCTCGACGATCGCGCGCGGATTCCAGCGGGCGATAGTCCAACCGGCGACCGGGCCCAGCAGCGCCGCCGCCGAGCCAGATCAGCGTGATGGTGGACGCCGTCGCCGCGCCGTGAGCCGCCAAACTCGGCGAGGAGCGGCGGGAAGAAGACCGGAAACGTGTTGGTGATCCCGGTCACGAGGAGGGCGCAAGCGAACGCCAGCAGGAGCCGCCCGCTGACCAGGCTCTCCCGGGCCGCGCTCATCGCCAGATTATGGCTCGATTCGTCCCGCCGGTTGCCCGTGGCCGCCGGGAGCGCCTCCCGATCTGGGCGCCCCTCAGCTCCACAAACGTCGCGGGTCGCGGCCGAAACCGACGCGCGCTTTCTGACGCTGCCGGCGCGCTCGCGGAAGGCGAGCGCGCGCTCCCGCCCGGCCGAGGCGCGCTCGGCTCACCCCGCGAGGACCATCTGCGTCTGGATGGTCAGGACAGCAGGCGACCGCTCGGCTCGGTCACCCGCGTCTGCCAGACCATGGTCCGGCGGCCACGGTGCAGACACGTCGCCTCGCCCGCACCGTGTCGGCGCGGCCCGCCGCGATGAAGTTGGTCTTCGACTCGAGGGTCGTGCGTCGTGGCGCCGGGCGGGAGATTCAAGACCGTGGCGGCGGCCCCGACCGTGTCGGCGAGCGCCATCAGCGTGCCGCCGTGGACCGCGCCGCCGACCGTCTGGAGGGCGTCCCGGACGGGGAGCTCCGCCACGACGCGGTCCAGGCTCGTCTCGACGAACCGGATGCCCAGGAGCTCGGCCAGGGTGCCGCGGAACCGCTCGGTGAGACCGGCCGGATCGGCGTTCACCGGGCCGCCTCGGCCTGGGCGGAATCGACCTGATGATCTGTGACTCGTGAGCGCATGATGGTCCTCCGCGGGACGCGCCCCGATTCTGGGACGCGCCGCGTCCTCGACGCGATTACCTCAGGAGGTAATGGCCGCGGCTCGGGAGGCGGTGTAGAGTCCCGCCATGGCCCCGATACGGACCGCGGGCTCTGAGCGGGCGGCTCGTCCGGGCGGCGAGAGCGCCTTCGGACGGGCGCTTCGCGAGTGGCGAACGCGCCGGGGGCTGAGCCAGCTCACCCTGGCCGGTCGATGCCGGCGTCTCGTCGCGCCACCTGAGCTTCGTCGAGACGGGCCGGGCCCAGCCGAGCCGGGAGATGGTGCTCCTGCTGGCGCGGGCGCTCGATGTCCCGCTCCGCGACCGGAACGACCTCCTGGCGGCCGCGGGTTACGCGCCCGTCTACCGCGCGACGGACCTCGAGGCCCCAACGCTGGCGCAGGCGCGCCGCGCCCTCGATTTCATCCTGCGCCAGCAGGAGCCCTACCCGGCGATCGTGATCGACCGGCACTGGGACATCCTGCAGGCCAACGGCGGGACGGCGCGCCTCGTCGAGCTGTTCCTCGAGCCGTCGGTCACCGCCGACCTCGGGCTCAACGCCATGCGTCTCATGTTTCACCCGCGCGGGTTCCGGCCCCACATCGTGAACTGGGACGCGATGGCCGCCGCGCTGATCCAGTGGCTCCACCGCGATGTCCTGAGCGGGCTCGGGGACGCCGGGACGCGGCGGCTCCTGGACGAGCTCCTGCGCGTATCCCGGCGTGCCGCAGCACTGGCGGCGTCTCGATCTCGACGTCTCGACCGATCCGTTCCTGCCGATCGAGTTCCGGCGCGGGGAGGTCGAGCTCCGCTACTTCTCGATGCTGACGAGCCTCGGGACCCCGCACGACATCACGCTGCAGGAGCTCCGGATCGAATCGTTCTTCCCGGCCGACGCGGCCACCGAGGACGTCGCCCGCCGCCTCGCGTCAGGCTGACGGGTCTCGCGTGTCGCCCCAGGGGCCGGCGCGGCTCCTGGCCGGCGAACGGCGCGCGCGCTATCGCACCGGAGTCCAGGCGCCGCCGTGGCGTGCGCCGACTCCGTGGCGGCCAGCGCGATCCGGAGCGCCATGAGCCCGTCGTGTCCGGTCGGGCTCACCGGCTTGCCGCCACGCACCGCCTCGACGAATCCCTGGAGCTCGGCGGCGTAGGCCTGGGCGAAGCGCTCCGGGAAGTACGGCACGTAGTCGTGGTGGGCGCCCGCCTTGTCGTAGCGGGTGATCGGCGTGTGCCGCTCGTAGCCCACCTTGAGCCCGCCGTGGTCGCCGAGCACCTCGGTGTGGATGTCGTATGCCGTACCCGGCCTGGCGCGAGTTCACGATGGACCCGAGCGCGCCCGATGCGAACCGGAGGGTCAGGACCGTGGTGTCCCAGTCGTTGACCGCGCGGAACGCCTCCGCCTGCGGCCCGAGCGCCGTCCCCACCGCGGAGACGCTCTCCACCTCCGAGCCGGTGAGGAAGCGCGCGACGTCGATGTCGTGGATGGTCATGTCGACGAACTGTCCGCCGCACGTCGGAATGTAGTGCGGGGGCGGCGGATAGGGATCGTGGCTCACCGACCGGAGCAGGTGGAGCCGCCCGATCTCACCCGCCGCGATGCGGCGGCGCGCATCGGCGAAGCCGGTGTCGAAGCGCCGCTGGAAGCCGATCTGAGCGGCACGCCGCACTCCTTCACGACGGCCAGGGCCCGCTCCGTCGAGGGGACGTCGAGCGCGATGGGCTCTCGCAGAAGATCGCCTTTCTCGCGCGGGCGGCCGCCTCGATCTGCTCGGCGTGGGCGCCGGTCGGGGTCACGATCACGACGGCCTCCACCTCGCGATCGAGGATGGCCTCCCGCGGATCGGCGATGGCCCGCGCCCCGTAGCGAGCGCCCAGCTCCCGGGCGGCCGGCGCCGGGTCGGCGACCACCGCGAGGTACACCTCCGGAAGGCTGGCCAGGGTGCGGGCGTGGGCGGCGCCGAGCCGTCCCGCTCCGAGCAGCGCGATTCCGAGCCGACCGGCGGCCATCAGCGCACCCTCCCGCGGGCGGAGACGGGCCACACCACCTCGACCCGGTCGCCGCGGACGCCGACGAGCTCGTCCATCATGTTGGACACCACGCAGCAGTGGTTCGGCACCACGTTGACGACCTCGCCGACGGAGGGCGCGCTCGCGGCACTCGGTGAGGTCCACCACGCCGTGCTCCTCGGAGAGCCCGGTGATCGCGGCCTCCGGATACTCGAGGACGTGCCCGTAGCCCGGCATGCCGTACTGGTCCGAGGTCAGGACCTTCGTGCCGCAGTCCAGGATCGCCCGCGTGTCGTTGGGCCGGCTGACGACCGTGGCGCGCACCCGCATCGCGCAGTTCGCCCACGTGGCCGTGCCCGTGCGGACCGTCGCCGCGTCGTTGAAGACGCAGGTGCCCGCGCGGTGCTCGGTCAGCATCGGGAACTTGTCGACGCTGAAGATCGCCGGCGTGCCGCCGCCCGACACGATCGGGACCGGGATGCCCGCGCGCTTGAACAGCTCGAGCGCGCGCTCGAAGAAGACCCGCGTGTCGGGGTCGCGGTTCGGGAACGTCATGAGACCCTGGAAGTCCATCCGGGGAGCTTCATGACCGACCTGCGCCAGCTCGAACGCGGCCTGCGGCGTCGGCACGCCGTTCCGGGCGCCTCCGGTGTCGCACTCGACGACGAAGCGGACGTCCCGCCCGTGCCGAGCGCCCGCCTCCGAGAGGCCGCGCGCGACGACCTCGTTGTCGAGCACCACCGTGAGGCGGTCCACCCGGCGGGCGACGGCCATCAGGCGGTCGAGCTTCGCGCGGCCGAGGATGTTGTACGTGAGGAGGACGTCGGGGGCGACGCCGTGATCGGCGAACACCTCGATCTCGCCGATCTTCTGGCAGACGATCCCGCTCGCGCCGGCCGGCGAGCTGCATCCGCCCGATGGCGGGAACCTTGTGCGTCTTGATGTGCACGCGGTTCCCGATCCCGTAGCGGTCGAGATGAGCCTGCACGCGGCGGATGTTGTCCTCCATCACGTCGAGATGGATCGTGACCACCGGGGTATCGAGGTCCTGCACCCTCATGCGCGCCCTCCTGAGTGCGAAGCGGCGACGTCGCCGCATTCGGCCGCCGCCGTCCCGTCCAGGCGGCTCGCCGGCGCCCCCAGCATGCGACGCGGCCGCCCGCGTCAGCAAGAGCCCCGCGGCGGGGCGCGGCGCGCTTGACACCCGAGCGCCCCCCAGCATGGGAGCGCCGAGGCATCCCATCGTGTCGGAGGACATGGCGCCGTGAAGATCGCCGCGATCCGGCTCTACCTCGTCGAGTGCCGGCTGCCCGAGCCGCAGGGGAACGCGACCCAGTTCATCGACCGGCGCGGCTCGCTCCTGCGTCGAGGTGCGGAAGCGACGACGGTCTCGCGCGGCTGGGGCGAGACCTGGCACTCGCCCCCGGCGGCGTGGACCATCATCGAGACGACGCTGGCGCCGGCGATCCTGGGCCAGGATCCCATGGAGTACCAGCGGCTCTGGGCCGCGATGCACGAGCGCCTGGGCTACGAGCGGCAAGGCCCGGGGCTGATGGCGCTGTCGGCCGTCGACATGGCGCTGTGGGACCTCCGCGGGCGGGCGCTGGGCCAGCCGATCTGCCGCCTGCTCGGCGGCCCGATCCGGCACGCGCGTGCCGGCGTACGCGAGCGGGCCGTACCTCCGGCCGGGCCGCGACCCGTACCGCGCGTACCGGCGCGAGGCCGAGCGCTTCATCGCCCCCGGCTTCCGCGCCCTGAAGATGAAGGTGGGCGTCGACCCGCCGCGGACGGGCGGGCGGCCAGCGCCGTCCGGAAGGTCGTGGGTCCCGACGTCATCCTGCTCGCCGACGCGAACCAGGGTTACACCGTGCGGCCGGCGATCGAGACCGGGCGCCAGCTCGAGGCGGAAGGCTTCGCCTGGCTCGAGGAGCCCGTCGCGCCGGACGACGTCGAGGGCTATGCGCACGTGGCCGGCGCGCTCGGGCTCGCCGTCGTCGGCGGGGAGGCCCTGGGAGGCATCCGCGCCTTCCGATCCTTCTTCGAGCGGAATGCCCTCGACGCCGCCCAGCCCGACCTGGCGATCGCCGGCGGCTTCACCGAGGTGGCGCGCATCGCGGCTCTGGCCGCGGCGTGGGAGGTGCCGATCGTCCCCACGTCTGGGGCACGGCGGTGAACCTCTTCGCGTCGCTCCAGCTCTGCGCCGTGCTGCCCGGCTACCGGAGCCACACGCCCATGCCGTATCCGTGGTTCGAGTACGACCAGTCGCCGAACCGCTGCGCGAGCTCTGGGGCGCGCCGACGGTCGGGCCGGACGGCATGGTCGAGATTCCCAGGGCCCGGGGCTGGGGATCGAGATCGACCCGCGCGCGTTCGAGCCGTACCTCCTGCGCCGCGCCGAGGTCAGCCGCGACTGACGGCCCGGAGGGCGTCGACGAAGCGCTCGTCGCCCTCGGGTGTCACCAGAGCGGCCGGCCCGCCCGGCGTCGCACCAGGACGAAGCGACGACGGCCGCTTGTCACCGGGCGTGCGGCCGGTCTACCATCCTCTCCAACCGCGGCGGTCGTCGAGGTCCGTCGACGAGATGGCCCGAAGCATGCGCCGGTTCCTCGGCGCCCGGCAGACACTTACCAGGAGGCTCATCGATGGCACGGAACAAGTCAGGTCCGCATCGGGGGATCGATCGGCGCTCGTTCCTGCGCGGAAGCCTGGCGGTCGGTGGAGGCCTCGCGGGCCTCGACCTCTCGCAGGCGCACCTGGTCTCCGCGCAGACACCCAAGCGCGGCGGCAACCTGGTCGCTGCGGCGGAGATCGATCCCATCGGTCTCGACCCCCACAACAGCTCGAACTTCTCCGCCTGCCAGGCGTACGACCACTTCTACGAGAGCCTCACGTCGTACGACGAGAAGACCAACATCGTGCCGTGCCTCGCCACCAGCTGGGAGGTCACGAACGGCGGCAAGACGTACACGTTCAAGCTCCGCCCGAACGTGAAGTTCCACAACGGCCAGACCATGACCGCCGACGACGTGAAGTACAGCGTCGAGCGCGTGCTGGACCCGAAGACCGCGTCGCCGTGGGTCTCCTGGCTGAAGCCGATCAAGGAGGTCGAGGTCATCGATCCCTTGACCGTGCAGATGAATCTCGACGCCCCGTATCCGCTCCTCGGCTCGTTCGCCGGGAACCGGGCGTCGGCGATCATCCCCAAGGGCATCGCCGAGCAGGAGAACCTCAAGATCAAGGGAATCGGGACCGGCCCGTTCAAGCTCGCCGAGTACGTGCCCCAGGATCGGATCGTCTACGCGCGTCACACGGACTACTGGGACAAGTCGCTCCCGTACCTCGACGGGATGACCTTCAAGGTCCTGACGGAGGAGAACGCCCGGATCGCCGCCCTCAAGGCCGGCCAGATTCAGTACGCGTTCCTCTCCGGCCAGGGTGCGGCGCAGCTCGAAGGCGCTCCGGGGATCACCGTCGCCAAGAGCCCCACCGCCTGGGTCGTCGTCCACTACATCAACCGGCGGAACAAGCCCTTGAGCGACGCGCGCGTCCGGCGCGCCTTGCGGATGGCCGTCGACACCGAACGAGGTGATCCAGAAGGCCGCGTTCGGCGCCGCCGTGCCCTCGGGCCCCGTGCCGACGGGCTACGGTGACTGGTAACGTCGACCAGAAGGCCCTGCCGTACGTGAAAGCGGACGTCGAGGGCGCCAAGAAGCTCCTGGCCGAGGCCGGGTACCCCAACGGCGGCTTCAAGATCGAGATCAAGTGCTCGCCCCAGTACCCGGAGTTCGTCGCCACGACGCTGCGTGATCCAGGAGTCGCTCAAGAAGCTCAACGTCGACGTCACCGTGACCCAGATGGAGTGGGGCGCCTTCGTGGCCGACAACAAGAAGTCGAACGACAGCTGCGGCAAGGAAGGCACGGACATCTACTCGTCCGCCAACACGTTCCGCCCCGACCCGGACGGGTAACTCTACCCGTACTTCCACTCGAAGGGCGAGATCAACAAGGGCGGCTGCGACACGCCGGACCCGAAGCTCGACGCCCTGCTCGTCGAGGCGCGCCAGTCGAGCAACCCGGCGGAGCGGAAGCGCCTCTACCAGGAGATCCAGCGCCACGCGATGCAAGAGTCCCTCGACTGGTGGTGGTACGCGAAGTACAACATCGAGGCGGTGTCGAGCAAGCTCCAGGGCTACTCCCAGTCGTTCACCGGCCGCCGGCTCTTCCTCAAGAAGGCCTGGCTCGCGTGTAGGCACTCACAGCGAGGCAGCGGGCTGCGCTTCCCACGGGACGCGGCCCGCTGCCCTGACACCTGCCGCCCGCGGATGCGCTACCTCGCCCGCCGTGCGGTCTGGACCGTCCTCGCCGTCCTCGGCGTCTCGGTCCTGATCTTCTTCCTGGTCCGCCTCCTTCCGGGCAACATCGTCGACATCATCGCGGGCACCGAGGGCCAGCTGAGGCAAGGCGCAGCGCGCGGCCGTGCTGAAGGAGTTCGGCCTCGACCAGCCGCTTCCCGTCCAGTACCTCCGGTGGATCGGGAACATGCTCCGGGGAACTTCGGCTGGTCGTTCCGCACCGGCCAGCCGGTCGCGGCCCTCATCGTCTCGCGGCTGCCGATCACGATCGAGCTCGCCCTCCTCGCGGTCGCTGAGCGTGGCCTTCCGTGGCGATCCCGTTCGGCGTGGCCGCCAGCGTCTCAGAAGCGTCCGTGTGCGGACCCTGGTGCAGATCATCGGCGTCCTGGGGCTGTCTCTGCCGAACTTCTGGATCGCCATCCTGCTCATCATCGGGGCGTCGTCGTTCTTCGGGTGGCTGCCGGCCATCATCTACGTCCCGCCGTGGACGGACCCGTGGGTGAACCTGCAGCAGATGTTCCTCCCCGTGTTGTCGCTGGGGCTCGGACTCTCGGCGGTCGTCATGCGCATGACCCGGTCCTCGATGCTCGAGGTGCTGGGGCAGGACTTCATCCGGGTCGCGCGCGCCAAGGGGCTGGCGACGCGGACGGTCCTCCTGCGTCACGCGCTGCGGAACGCGCTCATCCCGATCGTCACGGTCCTTGGCCTCCAGATGGGTTTCCTCCTGGGCGGGGTGGTGATCACCGAGCAGATCTTCGGGCTGCCGGGGCTCGGCTGGACGCTGCTGAACGGGGTCTATCAGCGGGACTACCCGGTGGTGCAGGGGACGGTGATGATCTTCGCCGTCACCGTTCGTCCTCGTCAACCTCCTCGTGGACCTCGCCTACACGTACCTCGACCCCCGCATTCGCTATGAGTGACGCTGGGGCCGCCCCGGCCGTTGCCGCTCTGCCGCGCGGCCTCGATCCGGCGCGCGCCGCGCGGGCCCGATTCCGTCGCACGCTGGCCCGAACGCCGGTCGCCCTCATCGGCGCGATGCTGGTGGCCGATCGTGGTGCCGGTGGCGCTGCTGGCGCCGGTGCTGGCGCCGTACCCGCCCGCGGCGCAGATCGCCAAGCCGCTCCTGCCCCCGGGGCCACGCACCTTCTCGGGACCGACGAGTTCGGCCGGGACGAGCTGAGCCGCCTGATCTGGGGCGCGCGGGTGTCACTCTACGTCGGCGGGCTGGCCGTCCTCATCGCCCTCGGTCTCGGCGCCACGGCGGGCGTCGTCGCCGGATTCTTCGGCGGCTGGGTCGACGACGTCGACGATGCGGATCATGGACGTCGTGCTGTCGCTGCCGGCCCTCGTCCTCGCGATCGCGATCACGAGCGTGCTCGGCCCGACCCTGACCAACGCGATGCTCGCCATCGGCATCGTGTACGCGCCCACCTTCGCGCGCGTGGCTCGAGGGCCGACCCTCATGGTCGTCCAGGTGCCCTTCATCGAGGCGGCGCGCTCGATCGGCGCCTCGAACTGGCGGATCATCGCGCGCCACGTCCTGCCGAACGTGATGGCGCCGATCGTGGTCCAGACGACCGTGTCGTTCTCGACGGCCATCCTCACCGAGGCCGCGCTGTCCTTCCTGGGGCTCGGCACGCAGCCTCCCACGGCGTCGTGGGGTCTCATGCTGAGCGCTGCGCGTCAGTACATGCTGATCCATCCCTGGATTGCGGTGCTGCCCGGGTCGGCCATCGCGGTCACGGTGCTCGGCTTCAACCTTCTCGGGGACGGCCTGCGCGACCTCCTCGACCCCCGGATGCGGACCCTCTAGCCGGCGGTCGGTCAGCCGGAGGGCTCAGGCGGGCTCCGGGAGCCGGACCCACGGGCACCAGGAGCCAGCACGCCGCCGTTGCCGCCGCGCTGATGGCGATGAGCCAGCTGAGCCCCACCACGTCGTACAGGTGTCCGCCCAGCCAGGCGGCCCCCGTCGTGCCGAGGTTCATCACCGACATGAGCGCCGGCGAAGAACGTCCCTTCGGCGCGACTGGGGACGGCACGGGCGCGCCAGATCCGAGCGTCGCGAGCAGCGCCACCGCCGAGATGAAGCCGACGGCGACGCGTCAGCGCGACGGCGGACCACCAGCCCACCAGGCCGTAGTAGGCGAGGGTGCCGGCCACGCCGATGGCGATTGCCACGTTCAGGAGAGGCCGGGGCGCAGCCGCGTCGCATAGCGTCCGAAGACGAGGCGCCTGAGCAGCGCGGCGCCGCTCGCCAGGCTCGTCAGCACCCCGAGCTGGATCTTGGTGATCCCCAGGACGTCCACCATGTGGTACTCGAGGGGCACGCCGAACGACGGGCTGAAGTTCCACAGGAAGATGAAGAGGGCGGCGCGCCAGAGCGGCCCCGAGCGGGCGCCTCGGCCAGGGCGGCGCGGGTCTCGCGTACCGTGGCGCGATCGAAACGCGTCGGAGCCTCCCGCACCGCCCAGGCGGAGGCGGCGAACGAGAGCACGGGAAAAGGCGCGACGAGGAGGAACGCGCGACTGTACGCAGACATGGGCCGAGAGGTAGCCGCCGCCGACCCCCGCCACGAGGCTCGCGCCGTAGACCGCCGCCCACTGGATCGACTGGAATCGGGCCGTGAGGCCGCGCGGCCTTGCCCTCCTCGACCATCACCGCGTCGCAGAGGACGTCCGTGAACGCGAGGCCCAGGCCGGTCGCACCGAGGATCAAGAGCGTCAGGGTCCACGGATACGACGGGAGCAGTCCCAGCGCGAGCCACCCCAGGGCGGCCATTGCGGTCGTCACCAGCAGGTAGGACCGCCGCCGGTAGCCCGCGAGCGGGAAGAGGTCCGACACGAGCCCGTAGAGGGGCTTCACGTTCCAGGCGAAGCCGACGAGTGCGAGGAAGGTGGCGGTCTCGCCGGCGCTCAGCCGCATCTCGTCCTTGAGCAGGAAGAAGAGGGGCTGGGTCGCGAGCCCGGCCGCGGCTCCGCCACGCCCTGGACGGCGTAGACCGTCGCGAAGAAGACGACGGAGGCGTCGGAGCGGCACTCCGCGGGTCCGCGCCGCGCACCGGCCGGCTCCGCGCTACGAGCGGACGACGAGGTCGATCTCGACCAGCGCGCCGAGCGCGAGCCCGGTCACGCCGATGCACGTCCGGCCGGGCAGACCGCCCCGGCGCGAAGTAGCTCGCGTAGACCGCGTTCATCGCGGCGTAGTCGGCGAAGTTGACGAGGTAGACGCGGGCGAAGGCGACCCGCGCCAGGCTCGAGCCCGCTCCGTTCAGGACCGCCTGGAGGTTCCGCATCACCTGATGCGTCTGCTCGGTGACCCCGCCGTCGACGAGCCGTCCCGTGGCGGGATCCGCCGGCAGCTGCCCGGTGACGAAGAGAAAATCGCCGGCGCGCACCGCGTGGCTGTACGGCGCCGTGGCGGCGGCGGCGGCGCGCCAGGGACCATCAGGAACTCCAGGTCCATGGCGCTCACAGGATGGGCCCGCGCCGGAGGGGTGTCAAGGCGCCGCGTCGCTTGACTTCGTCCGGAGCGTGGGCGAGAGTCGGCGCGGCGCGGGCCTCACGTGACTTGACCAGAGGCCGCCGGGGCCCCGCGCGCCAGGGTGCGAGGCGCGCGGGCCGGGTTGAAAGGAGTGGCGATGCGGCTCGGACTCGGTCTCGGGTACGCGGGGGCGCGCGTGCACGTCGACGTCCAGACCGTGCAGGATGCGGAGCGCCTCGGCTATCACTCGGTCTGGACGGCCGAAGCCTACGGCTCGGACGCCGTGGTCCCGCTCGCGTGGCTCGGCGCGCTCACGTACCGGATACGCCTCGGCACGGCGATCCTCCAGATGGCGGCCCGCACGCCGGCGATGACCGCCATGACCGCGATGACGCTCGATGCCCTGTCCGGCGGCGCGGGCGCTCCTGGGCCTCGGCGTGTCCGGGCCCCAGGTGGTCGAGGGCTGGCACGGGCAGCCGTTCGGCAAGCCGCTCGGCCGGACGCGCGAGTACGTGTCGATCGTGCGAGCGATCCTCGCGCGCGCAGAAGCCGCTCGAGCACGCGGGTGAGCACTACCAGATTCCGTATCGCGGCCCCGGCGCGACGGGACTCGGCAAGCCGCTCCGGAGCATCGTGCACGCGCGCGCCGACCTCCCCATCTACCTCGCAGCGATCGGGCCGAAGAACGTCGCCCTCGCCGCCGAGATCGCCGACGGGTGGCTGCCGGTGTTCTTCTCGCCGGCGCGCGCCAGCCTCTTCCGCGAGGCGCTGGCCGAGGGCTTCGCCCGGGCGGGCGCGCCGGACAAGCGCGCGCGCTTCGACGTCGCCCCCATGGTGCCCGGTGGTCGTCGGGCGGGACGTGGACGCCTGCCGCGCCCAGGTCAAGCCCCGCCTGGCGCTCTACGTGGGAGGCATGGGCGCGCGGGGCGCAACTTCTACTTCGATCTCGCGTGCCGCTACGGCTACGAGGCCGCGGCCGCCCGCATCCAGGAGCTCTATCTCGCGGGCCGCCGGCCGGAGGCGGAGGCCGCGGTGCCGGATGCCCTCGTCGACGAGGTCGCGCTGTGCGGGCCACCGGAGCGGATCCGGGAGCGTCTTCCCGCGTGGCGGGAGGCCGGGGTGACGACGCTCGTGTGCGCGGCGGCGCAGCCCGAGGCTGTCCGCCTGATGGCCGAGCTGGTGCTCTGAGCCTCCCGCCGGTTCCGTCAGCTACAGCTAGCCCCGGCGGCGCCGAGCCGGGCGCGGGCCCGGCTCGGGCGGCGCGCCGCTCGGAGCTTCTCAGAAGAGGCGGCGGGCCTCCTGGAAGTCGCGGTCCCCCTGTCAGCTCCGCCAGCGAGGGCCTCGAGCGACCCACGAGCGGCCGCCGTGTCGCCACGGACGGTGATCAGCTCGACCGAGGACCTGGGCGCGCTCTCCCCACCCACGGGCCTTCGCCGCGTAGCGCCAGGGATCCGGATGGCTGAGCTTGCTCTGCTGGATCTCGTCGCGGAGGCGCTCGGCGTGCTCGCCCAGGCTGGGTCCGGCCGCAGCGAAGGCGGGTCGCGCCGTCGCGGCGGCTCGCTTCGAGGTGCGGACGCCGGCGCCGCGGCTCGCTTCGGGGCGGCGGCGGCGCCTTGGCGGCAGGCTTCGTCGCGGCCTTGGCGGTCTTCGCGGCCTTGGCGGCGGGCGCGCGGAGCGGCCTTGGACGGTGCTCGGCCTTCTTCGTCGCGGAGCGCTTCACTGTCTTCTTCGCCACGGTCTTGTCGTCCTCCTCGCGTCACTTCGGTGGGGATCGGATCAGTCGCCGGATTGTCCTGCCTCAGGGTCGGACAGCCCGACCAGAGGGCGCACCAGATGATACAGCGCAAACACCTCGAGAGCGAACGGCGGGAACCCGAGATATCCGGCGAGAGGCATCTCGAAGAGCCGGATGGAAGGGAAGACCGGAACGCCCACGTAGCGCCACTTGGCCAGCGCCCAGTAGTTCCAGAACTCCCAGAGGACGCCGCAGACGACGCCGGCGGCGAGCCACCGCCAGACGAACGCCCGGTCGCCCGCGCGCCACGCGGCCAGGAAGCGACGGCCGGCCCGCGCGGGCGTTCAGGGGTCCAGGAGGAGCACGAAGCCGAGCCACACGAAGCCGAAGGTCCACGGCCGCACGTCGGACGGGAGCATCAGCGGCACGGTCACGAAGGCGGCGCCGACCAGGATCGCGAGACGCGAGCCCGGCCGAGAGAGGGCACGGGCGCCGCGCGGGAGCGCAGGGAAGGGATCGGCGCCGAGCAGCGCCGCCGTCTCGAACATCGCCGGCCAGATGGTGGCGAACGCCCACGCGTACGCGATCGCCGCCACCCAGGGGACTCGGGCACCCCGAAGTACGCCCAGTTGCGGAGCCGCACGTTGTAGCCCTCGAAGAGGAGCCAGAGCGGGATCGACACGGTCGCCATCAGCGAAGGCCTCCCGCGGCCGGTCGCGGAGGAGGGAGCGGCCCTCTCGCCGGAGGACCCAGGCGTCCGCCAGCAGGATGTAGGCCGTCCACATGACCGGCGTGAACCAGCGGGCCAGAGCGGGATCTGCCACGGGAGCAGCGCCTGGTCGCCCAGGAGGACGAGCGCTCCGAGCCAGCCATGCCATGCCATCGGCTTCTCTATATACTCGGAACGTGCCGCTCCTGACGCGCCTCATCGGACGGCTGAACCTCCGGTTCCCGACCCTGTTCGCGGTCTTCGCGCTGCTGACCGCGCTCGATCTGGTGCTGCCGGATCCGCTCCCGCTGGTCGACGAGCTGGGCCTCGCGCTCCTCACGCTCCTGCTCGCGCTCTGGCGCGATCGCCGAGCCGTCGCCGGCCGCACGGACGCTAGGCGCGGCGTCGCGCGCGCGTCAGGCGCCGGTGGCGTTCAGGTTGACCCGCGGGGGCGCCCGGGTGGAAAATGGCCGCAGACGCAACTCGAAAGGGGGCGTGCGTGCCGCGGACGAGACTGGACGTCCCGTCGATCGAGCATCTGTCCATCGTTGACGAGGAGGGTCGCGTCGACGAGTCGCTCGAGCCCCCGATTCCTCCCGACGGACCTCCGCCGACTCTACCGGACCTTCCTTCTCGCCCGGCGCTTCGACGAGCGGATGCTCCGGCTCCAGCGGCAGGGGCGCATCGGCACCTTCGGTCCCATTCGCGGCCACGAGGCCGCGGTGCTCGGCAGCGTCTACGCGCTCCGCGCGACGGACTGGATGGTGCCCTACTACCGCGAGTGGCCCGCGTACATGTGGCGCGGCTGGCCGCTCGACAACCTCATCCTCTACTACGCGGGGTACGCGGAGGGGATGCGGGTGCCCGACGGAGTGCGGGATCTGCCGCTCTGCATCCCGATCGCGAGCCAGGTGCCGCACGCCGTCGGTCTCGCGTGCGCGAGCCGCAGCAAGGGCGAGGACAGCGTGACGATGGTGTATTTCGGCGACGGCGCGTCGTCCCACGGGGACTGCCAGGAGGCGATGAACTTCGCCGGCGTCTTCCAGGCCCCGCTGGTGTTCTTCTGCCTGAACAACCAGTGGGCCATCTCGCTGCCGCGCGCGCGCCAGACCCATGCGCGGACGCTCGCGCAGAAGGCGATCGCCTACGGCTTCCCGGGAATCCAGGTGGACGGCAACGACGTCCTCGCCAGCTACGTGGCCACGCGCGAGGCCGTCGAGCGGGCGCGGCGAGGCGAGGGCCCGACGCTGATCGAGGCGCTGACGTACCGGCTGTCGCTCCACACCACGGCGGACGACCCGACGAAGTACCGCGACGAGGCCGAGGTGAAGGCCTGGGAGGCGCGGGAGCCGCTGCCCCGGTTCCGCCGGTACCTCGAGGGCAAGGGCATCATCGACGCGGCCGGGGAGGCCGCGCTCGAGGCCGAGGTCGACGCCGAGATCCGGGAGGCGGTCGAGCGGGCCGGAGGCGCGGATGCAGGCGAACCTCGCCGATGGATTCGAGCACGTCTACGCCGAGCCGACGGACGAGCTTCGGGCGCAGCGCGAGGAGCTCCTGCGCGAGATCGCGGCGGCGGCGAGGCAGCGCACGGGTAGTGCAGCGGACGGCACCCGACGGTCGACGAGGAGCCGGTGATGACTGAGCCGCGGAAGCTGACCATGGTCCAGGCCATCAACCTCGCCCTCATGCAGGAGATGGAGCGCGACGACGACGTCCTGGTGCTGGGCGAGGACATCGGCGTCGACGGCGGCGTGTTCCGCGTGACGGACGGCCTCCTCGCGAAGTTCGGGGAGCAGCGCGTCATCGACACGCCGCTGGCCGAGGGCGCCATCGTGGGCATGGCCATCGGCATGGCGATCTACGGGCTGAAGCCGGTGCCGGAGATCCAGTTCTCCGGCTTCTCCTTCCAGGCCTTCCACCAGATCGAGAACCACGCCGCGCCGGTACCGGGCCCGGACGCGGGGCCGCTATCACATCCAGATGGTCGTCCGGATGCCGTACGGCGGCGGCGTGCGCGCCCTCGAGCACCACTCGAGAGCGAGGAGGCGTACTACGCGCACACGCCCGGGCTGAAGATCGTGATCCCTCCAGCCCGCGCGATGCGCGCGCGCTCCTGGTCAGCGCGATCCGCGACCCGGACACGGTCATCTTCTTCGAGCCGAAGGCGCTCTACCACGCGATCAAGGAAGAGGTGCCGGTGGCGGAGGAGACGTGGCCCATCGGAAAGCGCGCGTGGTCGCGCGAGGGCAAGGACCTGACCCTGATCGCCTACGGGGCGATGCTCCATCGCTGCCTGGAGGTCGCCGAGCGCGTCCACGCGGAGGACGGGGCCGAGGTCGAGGTGATCGACCTCATGTCGATCTCGCCCATGGATACGGAGACGATCGCGACGTCGGCGCGCAAGACCGGCGCGCGTGGTCGTCGCGCACGAGGCCCAGCGGAGCTTCGGCGTCGGCGCCGAGGTCATGGCGCGGCGTGGTGGAGACCGCGTTCCTCCAGCTCGAGGCGCCCGTGCGGCGCGTCACCGCGTTCGACATCGTCTACCCGGGCTTCGCGCGCGAGCGCGGCTGGCTGCCGGGACCGGATCGCGTGCTGCGCGCCATCCGGGAGACGCTCGCCTTCTAGGCGGCGGCGCCGGCCCGCGCCGCGCCTCCACGCACGATGGCGAAAGACTTCAAGCTGCCCGACCTTGGGAAGGTCTCACCGAGGCGGAGATCGTCCGCGTCCTCGTCGCCGGAGGGCGACGAGATCAAGCGAGGATCAGGCCGTCCTCCTGGTGGAGACCGAGAAGGCCCAGGTCGAGCTGCCCTCGCCGTTCGGCGGACGCGTGGCCGCCGTCCACGTCCAGGCCGGCCAGCGCGTCAAGGTCGGCGCGGTCCTCCTGAGCTTCGGCGACGCGGGCAGGGCGGCTGGAGCGCCGCCCCGGCCGGCCGCCGCGCCGCGCGCGTCCTGCCAGCCCGCGCCGAGCGCGCTGCCCGACCGCGCCAGGCCGCGGCCTCGCGCGCCGGCCGCCGCCTCCGGCGGCCACCCCGTCGACCCGGCGGCTGGCGCGCGAGCTGGGCGTGGACCTCGCGCGCGTCCGCGGAACGGGCCCCGGCGGCCGGATCTCGGACGACGGACGTTCGCCGCGCGGCGGGCGCGGCGCGCCGGCGCCTGCGTCGACGTCCGGCACGTCCGAGCGCCGGCGCAGCCCGGAGTCCGGCGCGGCCGGCGCCCGAGCGGCCGCGCCGAGGCTCCGCGGCCGCTCGCTGCGCCGTCGCGCTTGCCCCGCTGCCGCGGTTCGAGCAGTGGGGCGCCGTCGAGCGCGAGCCGCTCCGCGGGATCCGGCGGCGCGAGCGCCGAGCATCTGTCGCTCGCCTGGGCGGTGATCCCGCACGTCACCCAGCACGACCAGGCGGACGTCACCGAGCTCGAGACGATGCGCCGCCGCCATCAGAAGCGGGGAGGCGAGGGGCGGCGCGGACCTGACCTTGACGGTCTTCCTCGTCAAGGCGGTCGCGATCGCGCTCCGGGCCCACCCGCGCTTCAACGCGAGCGCTCGACTCACGCGGCGGGCGAGCTCGTCCTCAAGCGCTACTACAACATCGGCGTCGCGGTGGACACCGACCAGGGGCTCGTGGTGCCGGTGGTGCGGGGCGTCGACGGTCAAGGGGATTCGCGAGCTGGCCGCCGAGCTCGACCAGCTCGTCGCGCGGACGCGCGAGGGAAGGCCACGCTGGAGGACCTCCGGAGCGGGACGTTCACCGTGACGAACACCGGAGCGCTCGGCGGCACGGGCGCCACGCCCATCATCAACTACCTCGGAGGTCGCGATCTCTCGGCGTCGGCCGCGCCCGCCAGACGCCCGTCGTCCGGGACGGCCAGATCGTCCCGCGCCTCGTCCTGCCGCTGTCGCTCGCGTTCGACCACCGGGTCATCGACGGCATGGAGGCGGCGCGCTTCTCGACCGAGCTCGTCGGCTTGCTCGAGGCTCCCGAGCGCCTCTTCCTCGAGGGATAGGAGAGGCCGGCGCCCGTGGTCATGGGCGAGCTGCCCGCGAGGCCGACCTCGTCGTGCTGGGCGGAGGTCCGGGCGGCTACGCCGCCGCGTTCCGCGCGGCCGATCTCGGGCTCGACACGGTGCTCGTCGAGGCGCGCGGCGCGCTCGGCGGCGAGTGCCTCCACGTCGGCTGCATCCCGTCCAAGGCGCTCCTCGGCATCGCGGCGCTGATCCACGACGCGGCCGAGGCCGGGGACGCGGGCGTCGCCTTCGGGCGGCCGAGCATCGACGTCGCGAAGCTCCGCGCCTGGACGCAGCGGTCCATCGACCGTCTGGCGAAGGGGCTGGCCGCGCTCGCCAAGGCGCGCGGCGTGGACGTCGTGCCGGGCCACGGGCGCTTCGAGAGCGACGGCTCGATCCGCGTGTCGCGGGATGACGCGCCGCCGGCGACGCTCCGGTTCAAGCACGCGATCGTGGCCACGGGCTCCCGGCCCGCGACGCTTCCGGGCTCGACGCCGGACCCGCGCGTCTGGGACTCGACCGCGGCGCTGGCTCTGACCAGCGGCGCCGGCGCGGCTCCTGGTGGTGGGCGGCGGGCTACATCGGGCTCGAGCTCGGGCAGCGTCTATGCCGCGCTCGGGAGCGAGGTCACGGTCGTGGAGCTCCTGGACGGCATCCTGCCCGGGGGTCGATCGGGATCTGGCAGCGCCGCTGGCGCGCCGGCTCGGGAAGCGGTTCAAGCAGATCCTGCTCGGGACCAAGCTGACGGCCGTGCGCGAGGCGGGCAGCGCCGTCGCGGTGGAGCTGGCCGGCGAGGGCGCGCCGAAGCGCCTCGAGGTCGACCAGGTGCTGGTGGCCGTGGGGCCGCCGTCCCTCACGGACGATCTCGGTCTCGAGCACACCCACGCGCAGCGGGACCCGCGCGGCTTCATCGTGGTCGACGCCCAGCGGCGCACGGCGGACCCGCGCGATGTTCGCCATCGGGGACGTGGCGGGCGAGCCGATGCTGGCGCACAAGGCGATCGCGGAGGGTCTGGTCGCGGCCGAGGCGGCGGCCGGGCACCCGGCGGCGTTCGAGCCCCTGGCGATCCCGGCGGTCGTGTTCACGGACCCGGAGGTCGCGTGGTGCGGACTGACGGAGGCGCGACGCAGCGCCCGCGGCATCGAGGCGCGATCGGTGAAGGTGCCGTGGAGCGCGTCGGGGCGCGCCGTCGCCATGGGACGAGTCCGACGGGCTCACCAAGCTCGTGTTCGAGACGGCGATCCGGACGGCTCCTGGGCGTGGGCATCGTCGGGCCGCACGCCGGCGACCTGCTCGCCGAGGGCACGCTCGCCGTCGAGATGGGCGCGGTGGCCGGGGATCTCGCGGGAACGATTCACACGCATCCCACGCTCTCCGAGACGCTGGGCGAGGCGGCCGAGCTCTTCCTCGGGCGGCCCGATCCACCTCCCGCCGCCAGCGCGCCTGGAGCGCGCCCGCGGCCAGGCCCGACTGAGCGCTTCCGCCGCGCCGAGCCGCCCGGCCGGGCGCCGGCCGACGATGCCCGGGCCCGTCCTCGTCGCCGTGCTCGGGCGTCCTGACCGTCGGCGCTCGACACCGCGGTCAACATCGCGCTTGCCGCGCGATCTCGGCAGCCTTCCGGTGTGCCGACGACGTCGATCCAGTGGATCGTC
>ERZ1370068.5920-contig-4922_pt1 | contig 90240 bp, 145 predicted proteins | sample MGYA00561227_ERZ1370068 | MGnify/ENA primary metagenome ERZ1370068 (study PRJEB38410, sample SAMEA6850437) | metagenome | study: Metagenomic assessment of the ecological functions of the soil: analysis of the soil microbiota associated with the... | reverse complement strand
GTTGTACTTCGTTCAGTTACGTATTGCTGGCGTCTGGAACAGCGACAGATCACCACCCTCCGCATGTGCTCGCTGGTCTCCTGGCCCTCAGGTATTATTGGGCTTCTGGCCTCACCCATCCTTGTCCCTTTGCGTTGGAAAATGTACGGTCGTCCGCATTGCCGTCGATGGAACAGGCCGGACGACGCGGCAGCATCGGGAAGCCGAAGAGACCTTATTCAGGGGATACTTCCTCACAGCCGCCTTCGTATCCAACCCGACCTTCGCTGCTCGTCCTGATAACACGGGATTGGTCGGCCTCCGGCACATGCTTCACTTGGAAACCGACCTCTACAAGCAATACCTGACCTTTTACACCGATCAAAACTTCTTCTCCAGATCGAACAAAAGGATGGATCGACACTGAGTGAATGGGATGGCACCTATGCCCTCACCGGGCTTGATCGACCGGTGGGGCTGGCGTATCCAGTATGAGAGCGCGATGCGCCGCTTGACAAGAGCGGTATCATGCAAGCATCTATGCCGATACCTTGCTGACGTTCTCGATTTCAGGCCAAAGCAAGATTTGAGTTGGTGGCAGCGCACTCTTTCCCAATCAGAACCTGACGGCCTATGCCGGCGCCGGCTGGCTGTTTCATAACAGTAACTACTTTGCGCGGCCAGATAATACCGGAAGAGCCCTTTTTCGGTATGTGGCCCATGCGGATCTCGACCTCTACAAAAATAGAGTCGTGCTGTATGGAGATATGAATCTCTTTACAGATCGGGAGGCTGGAAACAAGCTCAACCCCACCGAGTTGGATTGGATTATCGGGCTGGCGGTGCGGTTTCGCGAGGATATGGAACTGAGCGTGTATCAGAAGCAGGACCAACCCTTGGACAAGGCAGGACTCGCTTCAAAAATATACGGCCGTTCAACTCCGGTTACTCGTTTGACGTTCCCAAGCGAGTTCTTGAAGAAGTGAAGTCTCCGGTGAGACGCCCTATCCCGTCCCAGTTTTCTCTGGAAAGGTGAAGGACATGGTAGTTCGTTCCAGTCTGAGACGAGACGAAGATTCTGCGGAAGCGCGATTTGGTCGCGCTTACGCGAGATGCTCAAGAATTGGTCCCCTCCTGCATTAGTTCGGGTTATGACCGAGCTAGCCACTGAAGATCAAATGATTGCGAAGAAAGCGAGGAGTCGGGATCCTTGCTCGACCTAATGCATCTTGTGGTTTGGCGGTCTGCGAAACTTGTGTGACGCTTGACAGAGGAGCCGAGGCAAGCGTCGCCAGCAGCAGTCGGGGAGGGAGGAGAGTCCAGTTCTCTGCGCGGGGTGTAGGACATGGCCTGGATGATTCTACCGCACGTCCGTGCGGCGGGTTTTTAAATCGTTCCCCATATCGTTATGGAGCCGGCGGTGCCGACCATCTGTTTCGAAGCGTGAGTGTGATGGCGAGGGACACGGTTGCGCAAAAGCTCAAGTAGAAGGCGGGCGCCAAGACGTTGCCGCTCCATTCGATGAGGAGCGTGGCAATCAGTGGTGCGGTGCCGCCGAACAATGCCGCTCCGATGTTGTAGCCGACCGAGAGGCCGGTATAGCGTTGCGGTGTCGGGGAACAGCTCGGCGACAGCGGCAAAGAACGGTCCCATGTAGCAGGCAACCAGCAGGGTGAGCAGAACTTGCGCTGCGATCATACGGGGCAGGTCATTGCTCGTGAGCCAGAGAAAGCACGGGTACGACAAGAGTGCAATCCCCGTGGCTCCCATCATCAGTAGAGGAGCTTGCCCGATTCGATCCGACCAGGCACCCATCAAGGGAATCAACAGGGCCAGAAGCGTCATGCAACCAGTATTGAGAACGAGTACGGTCGCGAGTGGAACAGTCGTCGCTGTCACAAGATAGGTCGTCAGATAGACATACAGTAGGTAGAATGCCACGCCGTGCAGCCACACGAGGCCGACCACTTTTGTCACGGCAAGTCGCTGCGTCGTGAACACGTCGCGGACGGGGGAAGATGCGAGTCCTCCTGCCAGGCGGATTGTTTCGAAGGCCGGCGACTCCGGAACTCGGTTCGCACGTACCAACCCACCACGGCAATGAGGCCGCCCATCATGAAGGGAATCCGCCAGCCCCACTGACGGAGTGCCTCGTCCGCAAGGTTTGACGCGACCAGGGCCCCACGCCGGATCCCAAAGCGCGCCGATCTGGGCACTGAAGCCCGCCCAACTCCCGGCATAGCCGCGTCGCGAAGCTGCCGCATGTTCGACGAGAAAAGTGGCGGACCCGGTGAATTCTCCGCCGACCGATAATCCTTGGAGAAACCGGCAGAGCGTCAGGGCTATGGGGGCGATCGCCCCCATGGTTTCGTACGTCGGCAAAAGCCCCACCAGGCAGGTCGGGATGGCCATGAGGAGGATCGACCAAGCCAACGCATTGCGTCGTCCCAGCGTATCGCCCCAATAGCCGAACAGCATTGCCCCGAGGGGCCGTGCGAGAAATCCAACGGCAAAGACTCCAAAGGCGGAGATCAACGACACCGAGGGAGAATCGGACGGAAAGAACAAGGCGGCGAACACGGGGGCGAAGTATCCATAGAGCGCGAAGTCATACCATTCGAGCACATTGCCGATCGCGCCGGCCAGGAACGTTCTCTTCATCGTTGAGGTCGTGGACATGCCCATGCGGCGTTCAGGCTCCTGTGTCGGAACCATGTGGCTCGTAGCGTGCGGTGAGAGTGGATCGCCGATACAAGTCCTTTCTCGGTGCGCGGGCAATCAAGGGATCAGCTGTTCTGCATGATGGCGGGGCCGCGGGCTGGAGTAGTGGCGGCGTGGTTGACGGGTGCGGTCGTCGCGGTGACCCTTGGCATCTGTGCAGCGGTAGCGGGTGACTGTGGCCGAAGACCACAGGGGTGGGGACTCTGCGGCCCGGTCACTTCGCAATCGTGATGCTGGGGACTCCGACGCGCGGCACCTCGGTGACGGTCATTTGGAACAAGAGATACAACATTTGGAACGCTTCGCGGTTCCAGCGTGCCAGCGGTCCGGTGGTGTTCACGGCGTAATATTTTCCATGAGACTGAATCGACAGGTCGGCTCCCGAGGGCGCTCCATCCGACAGCAGGAGTTCCATGGTGCGGACGGGATTTTCGTGGACCTCTGGGGTCCGAGGATCTTTGTCGACGTGGTATTCGGGGTCTTCTTCAAGCGATCGGCCCAGAAAGTTGAGAATGGTATTGAAGCTCCGCAGCCGGAAATCTCCCTTGAGGGGTATTCCCCTCCGACGTGCCCCGGGCGGATGTCGAAGGACACATCGTTGAGCTGCCCTTCCTCCGTTTCGTCGATCAACCTGAGCCCGTTCGTCGGGTGAGAGCGTGTAGGGGTCATAGTTGGTGATGAGAATTTGTCCCGTGATTTGTTTTACGAAGGGTGTAGCTGTTGTCTTTCTGGCTGTAGGTCACGAGATACTCTTTCTGTAACGCCTGAAAGCCTTCGGCTGTGACCGAGTCGGCAGGAATGGTCCAGGTCCGATTGTAGACGAGCGGTTCGGCATGGAGCTGGTTCTGGTCCTGAATGGCCGAGAGGTGCGTCACCACCCGGCGGAACATCTCGTAGCCCGTTCGGTCTGCCGGCGTATTGCGGTAGGCGACCTCCTGGCCATTCTCCGTGATCCGCAGTTCCTGCGCCATCAGCCGGAGCAGCAGATCGATGTCGTACCGCTGCCGGAGGAGGAGGAGGAACTTGGTTTCCTGAAAGGGGGTCAAGAGCCGCTTGGTGAACTCTTCCCCTTCGATCGGTGCGATACTGATGGTGGGGTTCTCCGCCACGCTGCCGCCGAAGATCGGCATAGAGCGCCCTGCTGGCCTCTCCCGTGAGTGCCGGAGTGGCGCCGGCGTTGACACGGAAATCGAACGTCGCGGCGATATTCGAGACGCCGGTGAAGTGAATCGGTTGATGCTGATGGGCGCGGGCGATGTTGATGAGCAGTTGTTTGGAGATGGCATCCGTGATCGCCTCATCATAGGCTCGTCACGGCGCGATTCAGCGTGATGGGGGAGAGGCAGCCGGTCACGGCCAGGCTGCAGAAGACTCCTGCCAGGGTCAATCGCGCGGGGGATGTTGAACGCTGCCCCATCGTCATGTGAACAACCTTCGAGCGAGCCCGACAATCCTTCGGCAGGTTTGTAGCATAACCGGCACGGGATGCCTAGCGGATCGCTCCCAGGCTGTCTGATGCGGAGGAGCCTCCTCCCCAGGGGATTACCCCGAGGGCAGAGCTGCCTGGCAGCTCAGAAACAACGGACGCCTGGTTAAGACTCGTCCGGCGCGCGGTCTTGAGGAGGAGTTCCACGAAGAGATTTCATCTCATATCGCATTGAGCGTCTCGGATGTCAGGAGACTTCTCCGACGAGCGTGAAATGCGCGGCGAGTTCTCCGGGAGCGCGTTACGGCCGACTAGGCTGCCGGCAGAGATTCGACAGGCCGGCCCCTCGACGATCAGCAAGGCATCGCCGACGTACACAGCTCTTCCCGTAGTGAGCGCATGGCAAACTGTGGCGGTCATATCAAACAATACGATGCTCGGATAAGACTTCGGCTACCGCCCTCGCTGGGCTAACAGACGAATGTAGGCCACCACGTCCTGCATTTCCCCGTCCGTCAGCTGGCCTCGCCATGCATGCATGGGGCTGAAGACGACCCCATGTTCGATGGTCCGCAATAATTCTTCGTCGGATTTCAGAAAGGACATAAAGCGGTGAAAATTGGCCGGTGCCACCTTGAGAGCCTTCGCGTCTGGTCCATCCCCCCAGCCTCCGGCACCGTGGCAGGCTTGGCAATGGCGCTGATACACGTCTTTGCCGCGTGTGATATCGGCCGGATATTCTTGCGCGTGGAGGAAAGGAGCGAACAGGAGGCAGATGATTCCCATGCTCCAGGGTGGCTCTGAGTGCCGACATTACGCTCCGAGGAGATGACACGCATCGCGGCCTCCTAGCTAGCTGCGGAAGATCCATGGAGGTATGTCCGACTTTGAAATGTTCCCCTTGCCGTCGACCAGAAGGTACAATCCTGCAGCGTGCCTCAAAAAGGGGCTTCTCGTCCTTGTCGTTCGTAAAAAGCGGGGAGTCATCCCACGTTTCTGCTTTCAACTTCCAGCTCCATGCCGTCTCCTTTTGAAGTTGATCGTGGTCCTCTGGTGGTTGATATCAGCAAACGATGTGCCGCACCGTTCCTGGAGACGAGAGGCATGACACAAGGGGCTATGGGCTTGAGAGTTTTCCCCCTCGCCCCTGGCCTCGGCGCACGCCTAGGTGGCGAAGTGGTGCATTTTTCCTCAGTGGCACTCTTGGCAGTGCAGCTCAATGCAACAGTTCACGTTGAGGAGAATGGTTGGATAGTCTTCGGCTGGGCTCCGTCGCGTGCCTGAATCTCACCTCTGTAGATGGAACACGAATTGCGTACCTTCAATACGATGCCCACGCTCAAGAAACAATCCCTGGAACGATACCTTCGCGGCCGGTTCGGTCCCAAGACGACATTGCTGACCTATGGGGTCATTGGAAAAGAAAGTTCGCAGGGCGCCTACAAACAGTATGGGTATGGTTCACCCGTCAAATTGACCTTTCAAGTCGGGCGCACAGTCCAGTCGGCGGTGCTGGAGACGATGAGTCCAGGGCCGTTCGGTCATGAGCATCCGGCAGACCGGGCCCAAGCGATCCTCTGGGATTATGACTCCTATGGCCGGCTGCCGCGCCACGTGAAGGCTCTCGATGTCGGGGCCTTTACCGACGATCGGCAGCTGGTTTCGGTGGCCCAGGCGCGCGAATATTTCGTCCTGACCCAGTGGACGGAGGGAGCCAGCTATCATGTCGATCTGGAGCGATTGGCCAAAGGCGGAAGGCTCCGGAAACAGGATCGAGAGCGGACGGTAGCACTGGCACGCTACCTGGCGGAGATCCATGCCAGAAAACGGCGCGATCCCGCCCTCTATCGGCGTCGGCTTCGGGAATTGATCGGCCACGGCGAGTGTATTATGGGGCTGACCGACAGTTACCCAGACCGCTACGAATTCATCTCGGCGGATCTCTTGCGCGGGGTCGAAGAAGCCTGCAACCGGTGGCGCTGGCGCCTGCGCGGGAGACCCAGCGTCTGTCGCAAGTCCATGGAGATTTTCATCCCTGGAATGTCTTGTTCCGGAAAGGGGCGGATTTTCAGTGCTCGATCGGTCACGAGGGGAGTGGGGGAACCGGCGGACGACGTGACCTCGATGACGATCAATTACCTGTTTTTCTCACTCTGTCGCTGGGGCACCTTGAAGGGGCCGTTGGAGGTGATGTTCCGACTCTTTTGGGACACCTATGTGGAGGCAAGCCACGATCATGCGGTCACAGAGTCGGCCGCTCCCTTCTTTGCGTTCCGAGGGTTGGTCATAGCGAGTCCGGTGTGGTACCCCAAGCTGCCGATCGAGGTGCGCCGGACCATCTTCCGATTTATCGAGCATGTGCTGGATGCGCCGCGCTTCGATCCTTCTCGCGTGAACGAATATTGTCGAGTGAGAAATTGCGTCATTGAGTCATTTATCCGTTGATCCATTGATCAAATCGTCAATGATTCAATCGATGACTTCAAAGGCCTTCGCCATTTGGATCACCGGCCTGCCGGCATCGGGCAAGAGTACGATTGTCTCTGCCCTGAAGCCGCAGCTCGAAGGGCTCGGATTGACGGTCGAGGTGTTGGAGTCCGATGAGGTCAGGCGGGTCATCACGCCGATACCGACCTACTCAGAAGCGGAGCGGGATCTCTTCTACCGCGCGTTGGCATTCACCGGACAGAAGCTCGTGGCGCATGGTGTGACCGTGGTCTTCGATGCGACGGCAAGCCGCCGGGTCTATCGGGACTTTGCGAGGTCCGTGATCCCTCGTTTCATCGAGGTCGCCGTGGAATGTCCCCTCGCGACCTGCATGGAGCGAGACCGGAAAGGGACCTATCGAAAGGGCCAGCGGGGCGAATCTCTTACTGTCCCGGGGCTCCAATCTCCCTACGAAGCGCCGATCAACCCGGATCTCCGAATCGACACCACCACCACTCCCTCAGGCGACGCGGCACGCCAGATCTTGGACCTGGTCAAAGCGAAATTCCTCTAGCCCACGTTTTCATGACGGTTCGTCGCGAAGTCGCTGAGCCGCGTGCGAGCCCGCTGGCCGGAGGCTCGTCGTAGCAGCGGATCGGCGATTGCAGCAGAAGCGCTCATGAATAATGCGGGCTAGCTGGATGCGGGAAAACTATGTTGGCACGCGAGACTGGTGGGACGAGCGAGGGTTCGAGGTTTTCGGATCTTCGAACCCCGAACTTCGAACTTCGGATCGCGCCTGTCGCGCTAGGCGTGCCCGTCGCGCGCGTGAGAGGCCGGCGGAATCTGACTAAGAATCTCCCGTTCCGCATCGAGCCAATCATCGAGCGCAGATCCACTCCGGTACCCTCGTTCACCGTAGAGCTCATAGGCCCGCTTTGCGATCAGGACGTGCAGGTCATCGCGGGCCGACAGCGGCAGTGTGTGAGGTTTCTGCGCTGACGGCCCTGTGGGCTGCTGCTGAGGTGCCGGTGTTTTCCGGTCCGGTTTTATCGAACGAATGCCGATCGATCTCATGTCTGTCTCCTTCCTTGGATTACACACTCATGGGCAGTCCGCCCTCCGCGGCAGTCATCGGGAGGGGGACGAACGGACGATCGAGACAGGTCAATGGAAAGGCCGGTCGCCGGTCGATCCGCCGAAGGGTTTCGGCAATACGTTCCGGCTTGCCCCAATCGCTCCAGAGCACGCCGGTCAGTTCGACGACCGCCAGTTTTTCCGGGACGCGCTGCAGCAGGTCGGATGAGAAATTCTTCGCAGGCATGTCCCGATAAATCGCCTTGAGGGCGTGTCCCCTCCTCGGGCCCTCCGATGGCCTGGCTCAGCCGATCAAAGAGTGGCATCATGTCCGGCACGCATTGCCAGCCCAGCGTCCAGAGCAGGTCCACGTTGGCTGCGAACACCAGCGTGTTCCAGAACGCTCCTGCCCGTAAGGCTGCATCGGCCTGAGTTGCGTCGGGCTTTTCAGGAACGAGCGGACTGCCTGCACTGGTTCGTCCGGCGGGTCGGCGAGGGACTGGCCGGGCTGGATCCACCCATAGTCCAGTTCGAGACGATCAGGGGCGACGCCCGGCATCACCACCCGATCAGGGTGCGACTCTGCGATCCGAACCGCGCCTCGGACGGTCTCGAGGAACCGGTCTTTCTGGATAGACGAAATGATCCGACGGGTAGAGCACCACGGTGGCCTGGGGGCTCTGGCGCGGATATAGGTCAGAGGCAAGAATACACCGGCGGCCGTGTCGCGGTTGGCCGGCTGAAAGAGAATCGTGTTGCCCCCTGCCATCCAGCTGCGCCAGCGCTTCGTGGCGATGGCTGTGCGCGACCACCGTGACCATGCGATCCGGCGGCGTCAGCCTGCTCGCCCGGTCCAGCGTATGCTGGAACATCGAGCGCGTGCCGACGAATGCGCAATACTGCTTCGGTTTGGGCCGGCCCAACCAGCGATGCACCAGCGTGCTCACCCGTGTGCCTTCACCGCCTGCCAGGATAATAGACCAGAGCTGACCCGATGTGCTGTGTGGACTCATGATCTGCGACCTCCCTGATTGTCACATTCAAGAACTACTCACCGAGTCAGGCCTGTCCCCACTCCGTAAGGCCGTCCGGTGTATTGAGGCCCTGTCGGTGGTCTTGTGCGCGGCCGCGCCGAACCCAGAGCCCTTCCCTCGGTTGGCCAGGATGTCGCTATCCACGCAGTCGCCGCAGTTGACACAACGCCACAGGCGTCACCGGTTTGCCTGTGACGTCCCGTTCCAGGGACGCCGTGTAGCTGGGGACCAGCAATCCGCTGCAGCGCAGACAGAATCCATCAGGCGGAGCCGATGCCTTGATGCGCGCCTCCCTGTCCCGGTCTGCTGCCCGATGGGATGCGTCGGGCAGGACGGGGGGGAGAGGAGTCGATGTCCAGAGACCCGGCAACCAGAGTCATGGCGACGTTCCGATCTCCCGGAAGTACTGCCTCACTGTATCCTGGACCTTTGTGAAACATTTCGGACAGTAGGTGTGCGTGAGGGCGAGCTCGGCCGGATTCACGCCACGGGTCTCGCGATACGTTCGCTGCGTGACCCAGCGATCGAGACCAGGGGTTGATCCCGTTTCGTCTCGAATGAGTCCGCAGAGTACAACAGACGGGGAGCAGCGTCGGGTACGATGAACGTCTCTCTTATCGGAAAGGAAGGCGCCTCACGCGTGGTCTGAGCGGGACAGTTCTTCATAAGACATAAGCCACCCCTTTCTTTCACCCGCCAGAGAGGGAACAGTTACGCAACGATGTGCTGAACTGTATGTGGCATGGTTATAAGAACGCGCAGCCGTTTATGGAACTGGGGAACCCCCAGTTCCGCTCGAACAACTTACTAGCGTCTAAAAATTTCTGAGGGAAGTTGCGGAGGAGCCTGCCGGAGAGCTCGAACGCTTTCTTGCTTCATGCCATAGGAATTCGCAGGTCTTCAATGAGAGGCTGCGGCGCGATCGTGTCATGAATGGTGCATCCCCGCAGGATTGCCAACCGAGACTGGCGGGACGGATGAGGGTTCGATGTTCAAAGTTTTCGAAACTTCGAACCCAGAACTTCGAGCTACCAACTTCACGTCGCGCCCTTTCTGCATGTCACGCTTGACGCGCATGGGTGTGCGGAGAGAGCAGCATCACGATCCGAGAATGGGGCAGGCCCCTGCGGTCAGGGAGGCCGAATCCGTTCAGTAAGATCGAGTGGGTTGAATCGCCGATCATGCGGCATTGCTGGAATTGTTGCCAGTTGTTCGATCCCAGGCGTGCCTGCAATGTCTCAATGATGTCCCGACAGTGCTGGTGCAGCGGAGCGGCGACGGCCCGCTCCGCTCCGATGCTCTGTGCGGTATATTCCAACTGGTTGAGCAAGGCCATCGCTCGCCGGTTCATGTGCAATACTTGCCAAGAGGGGACAGCACGACGATGCCAGGACCGGTCGCCTCTTGTTCCTGATTCACAGCAATGGCTCCTTCGTTAAGATGCCATGATCCACGAAAGAAGGACTCGATGGTATGGGATGAGATGACGATGACGCAATATACAACATGGATGTCTCACTCACAGCTGGACAATTGGGCGTGAGGTGCTCGGTCCGAATTCAGCTCTGCATCACGTGGGCCACCTCGGCCGATCGACGAGGTGCGAGCGAAAGGAGATAGCGGAATGGAGCAGGATGTTTGAGGGCGACGGTGCCTTCCCGCGTCAGCCGGTCCACGGCGGCAAAGACTTGGGCCCAGGAATAACAGGGTAACAGGGCGGCGAGTTCATCAAGCGAGCAGGTGCCGGCCCGAGCGAGTTGCTGGTGGATCGCCGATTCGATCAAAAATTCCTGTGCCATATCGTTCCCCTTCACGCCAAGAAACGAATGCTGAAACCATTGCGCCTGTCACACGCGCAACGGCGTAGCTCAATGGACTGTGAATGAATGATGGTATAAGGCAAGGACCTGTTGAGGGAAACTAGGAGGACCCCTAGTCCTGGAGGGAGACATTACTAGCGGCGATTGCCCTGCTTGTCTGATATTGAGAAAAGGCTTAGACTCTGGCACCTGATCAGCCCTTCAGCCGCGGGCGATGACTGCCCCGTGCGCGCGGTCTCCGTCACGCCAAGGAGAAGATTCTATGGCTGCGGCACGAAAGACTCCGAGAAGCACGACTCCTGCCAAGATCGGCGCCAAGCACACGGGTGCCAAGCGAAAACGCATCGCTGTGCTGCTCCCTCGGGTGAAGCCCCTCTATCGACGGACCTACCCGCAGCACCGCCCGGTTTCCTGATCGTCGGCATCGGCGCCTCCGCCGGCGGGTTGGAAGCCATGGAAGAGTTCTTCCGCCACATGTCTCCCAGCAGCGGGATGGCTTTCGTGGTGGTGTCGCACCAGCATGCGGGCCATGTCAGTCTCCTGCCGAGCCTGCTCAGTAAATGCACGGCGATGCCGGTGGTGGAGGCCACGGACGGGATGGAGGTAGAAGCCCATCGCGTCTATCTGGCGCCGGGCGGGACCAATCTGGCCATTCTGCAGGGCATCCTGCATTTCATGGAGTCCCCTTCGCAGGATCGCGTGCCGTTGCCCATCGATTATTTCTTCCGTTCGTTGGCGGAAGACCAGAAGCAAAGAGCCGTCGGGATCATCCTCTCCGGGACCGGCACCGACGGCACCGTGGGGTTGCGAGCGATCAAGGCCGAGTCCGGCCTGACGATCGCGCAGGAGCCGTCGTCGGCCAAGTATCAGGGCATGCCGCGCAGCGCCATCGCCGCCGGAGTGGTTGATGTGGTCAAACCGGCGGGCCAGATGTCAGAGCCGTTGCTTGCGTACACGCGGAGCCTAACGAGGCCGGCTCTGCCTATCCCTGAACACGAAGGGTCTCAGACGTTGCGGAAAATCTTCATCCTCTTGCGCGACCGAACCGGGAACGATTTTACACTTTATAAAGAGAATACGATTCATCGGCGTATCGAACGCCGGATGAACGTGCACCAGATCGAGAACGTGAGACAATATCTCCGGTTCGTGCTGGCGAATCCACATGAACTCGATACGCTGTTCCAGGAGCTGCTCATCGGGGTCACCAGTTTCTTTCGGGACCCTCAGGCCTTCGAAGTCTTCGTTCATAAGGGATTGCCGTCTCTCGTCGAGGGCAAGTCTGAGGGCGCGACCTTGCGCCTGTGGGTAGCCGGCTGTTCCACCGGAGAGGAAGCCTATTCGCTCGCCATCCTCATCCGTGAATACCTGACGCAGCAGAAGCGTCGCCTCATCGTGCAGATTTTTGCGTCGGACCTGGACAGCCGGGCCATTGAGACGGCGCGCCTCGGCCTCTACCCTGTCGGCATCGCCGGCGACGTCACACCGGAGCGCTTGCAGCGGTTCTTTACCAAGGAAGACCACAGTTATCGGGTTAAGAAGGAGATTCGGGATCTGGTGGTGTTCGCAACGCATAACGTCCTGGCCGATGCGCCGTTTACGAAGCTGGACCTCCTCTCCTGCCGCAATCTCCTGATCTATCTGGAACCCAAGGCCCAACAAAAACTCCTGCCGCTGTTCCATTACGCCTTGAACCAGCACGGCATCCTGTTTCTCGGTACCTCCGAAACGATCGGCGGGTTCGAGAGTCTCTTCACCGTCATCGACCGGAAAGGGAAGCTCTTCAGACGGACGGCAGAGCCCGGGGCGATTCCTCGCCTGGAACGGTTTCCGGGCGGAATGATGACAGGGGCCGACGAGACCCGCGCGGAGGCCGAGGTTCGCCTCCCTCCCATGCGCGCCGTCTCGATTCCCGATCTGATCCAGCAGTTGTTGGTATCGCTGTACGCGCCGGCGGCGGTCGTCGTCAACGAGCGGGGCGAGGTCGTCTACGTTCACGGGCACACCGGCACCTATCTCGAACTGGCGCCCGGCCCGCCGACACACCATTTGCTCGAGATGGCACGAGAAGGATTGCAGCACGATCTGGCCCTGGCCCTCCATCAGGCGGCCAGAAAGGAGGACGACGTCGTGCACCACGACGTGCGGGTGAAGGCCGACGGCGACGTCATGCCTGGTCAACCTGACCGTCAAGAAAATTGCCGAGCCGGAGTCCCTCCAGGGGTTGTTCCTGGTGACGTTTGACCGGCCGCGGGCGGACAAGGCTACCGCACGGAAGGGGCGCACCGGCGCCGCTGAAGGAAGACAAGTCCGGACTCAAACGGGAACTGGCGCTCACCAAGCAGCGGTTGCAAAGGACGATCGAAGAGCTGCAAACCTCCAATGAGGAGCTGAAGTCCACCAACGAGGAATTGCAATCCACCAATGAAGAGCTGCAAAGCCTCAATGAGGAACTGGAGACGACGAAAGAAGAACTGCAATCCCTCAATGAAGAACTGGTGACCGTCAACGCCGAACTCCAGGGCAAGCTCGAGGCGTTAGCGGAGGCGCACGACGATCTGCAGAATCTTTTGAACAGTACTGGGGTGGCCACCATCTTTTTGGACAACGAGCTGCGCATCAGGCGGTTCACCTCGGAGGCGAAGCGGGTAAGCAACATGATCGTCATCGATGTCGGACGCCCACTGTCGGACATCGTCTCGAAACTGACCGATGACCTGTTGGTGGAGGAGGCGCAGGCCGTGCTCCAGACGCTGGTCGTCAAAGAGCGGGACGTCCAGACCGTCGACGGGAGCTGGTTCTTCATGCGGGATCCTGCCGTATCGCACCTCCAAGAACATCATCGACGGGCTCGTGCTGACGTTTCAGGACGTCACCAAAATGAAGGAGGCGGAGCGGGTCGTCGAAGCCGCGCTTGGCATGGCCGCCAGCATCGTGGAGACGGTCCGTGAACCCTTGCTCGTGCTGGACGAACAGCTCCGTGTGGTCTCGACCAACCAGGCCTTCTACCGGACGTTTCAGGTGACGCCGCGCGAGGTCGAGCAGCAGCTCCTCTACCACCTCTGCAGCGGGGCCTGGAACCTGCCCCTTGCGCCGTTTGCTGGAAGAGATTTTGCCGAAGCAACGCCACATTCCAGGACTTCATCGTGGACAAGACGTTTCCCCACATCGGTCGCAAGGTGCTGGCGCTCAATGGCCGGCGCCTTGAGCAGGCGCTTGTCGCAACCAGGCCGAATTCTGTTAGCCATGGAAGAGGTGCAGGGGCGGGAGGGGCAAGGGCAGGGAACGGTACGACCCAGGTTGAGGGAAACCCTTAACCTGGACCTCAACCTCGGCCTCTCTTGAGAGGGGTGTCGATGGCAAAGAAGCCAGACGGATCAACGAAATTCACCAAGCTCCGCCTGCATGCGGAAGAGCTGCTCCTGGCGACCAGGCGCGACGTCGCGGCCATGTCGGTCAATGACGTGCAACAGCTGGTGCACGAGTTGCAGGTGCATCAGATCGAGCTGGAAATGCAGAACGAGGAGCTCCGCCGGGCTCAGATGGAGCTCGAAGCGGCGCGCGACCGCTATCTGGATCTCTATGATTTTCCCCGGTCGGCCATCTCACGCTGGATACGCACGGCACAATTGTGGAGGCCAATCTGAGGTCCGGGACGCTGCTCGGCATCAACCGGAAGGAGCTGATCGGACAACCACTCGCACGTTTTATTGCATTCGGATGATCAAGACATCTTCCACCGGCATTGCCATGATGTTTTGAAGACAGGCACGCGACAAAGCTGTGAGTTGCAACTCCGGAAAAATGTCGGCGCTTCCTGTTGGGTCTATCTCAAGAGCCTCGCGGTGCACGAGGAGCCGGGACGCATTACCCACTGGCGGACGGCGCTTCTGGACGTGAGCGATCGCAAGTCTGCTGAACTCGCCTTGCGCGAAAGCGAAGCCCAGCTTCAATCCATCGCTGGATCACAGCCCGAGCCTGATCTTCCTCAAGGATCTGAAGGGCCGCTATCTGGACATCAATCAACAATTCGAGCGGACCTTCCATCTCATCCGCCAGGACATCATCGGCAAGACGGATCATGATCTCTTCCCGCCGGAGCAGGCCACGGCATTTCGAGCCAACGACCTCAAGGTAGTGGAAACCGAGCGGTCGCTCCAGTTCGAGGAGGTTGCACTCCACAATGACGGTCCCCACACGAGTCTTGTGTCCAAGTTTCCGCTGCGGCGACTCGACGGCACGCCGTACGCGATTTGCGGCATTACAACGGACATCACCGAGCGGAAAATTGCGGAGGAAGCACTGCGGGCCAGCGACGCCTTCACCCGCGCTGTCCTGGACTCGCTCTCCGCGCATGTCTGCGTGCTGGACAAGGACGGGGTTATCTTGAAGACGAACGATGTCTGGACGGAATTCGTCCGACAGCACGCTGATGGTGCGTTCATCGTTGGGGAGGTCGGGGGCAATTATCTTGATCACTGCCGCCACATCACCGCCGGCCGGTACGTCGGTAGGCCAGACCATTCTCAAGGGTGTTAAATCCGTGCTGACAGGGGACCAGCCTAGTTTTACCAGCGAGTATCACGCGCCGTTGACGGAAGAAGACCGCTGGTTCCTGATGCGGGTGACTCAATTGAAAGGGGCGGAAGGCGTCGTTATTTCGCATACGGATATCTCAGAGCGGGTCGGGATGGGGCAGGTATTAGAGCAGCAGTGTGCTGCTGCTCGGGAAAAGCGGGAGGAGCTGGAATCCCTGACGGGAAACTGATCGAGGCCCAGGAAGAGGAGTGCAAGCGGATCGCGCGCGAACTGCACGACGACTTCAATCAACGATTGGCGGCTCTATCGGTCGAACTGGAGAGCATGGAACGAACCCCGATCGCCCCACCAGGGCCGATGGCTCGACAACTCGCTGCGATCCGCGCTCAGGTCGGGCACCTCTCCGACGACCTGCACGATCTAGCGTACAGGCTGCACCCGTCTTTGCTCGAGCACGTTGGCTTGGAGGTGGCCCTGCGAGACCACGTCGCCGAGTTCACGAAGCGGACCGGGTTACCCGTGACGTTTGACGCTCGTGAGGTACCCGCAGACGCTCTCGCAGGAGATTGCCACCAATCTGTTTCGCGTGATGCAAGAGAGTCTGCAGAATGTGTCCAAGCATGCCCAGGCGACCAGGGTCACCGTCAGGTTGAGCGGCTCGTCCAATGGGATCGGCTTGTCGGTGCGCGATAACGGCAAGGGGTTCGACCTTGAGAGTAAGAACGCTCGCGTGAAAGGACTCGGCTTGGTGAGTATGCAGGAACGTGCGCGTGGGCTGGGCGGGTTTCTCCGTATCCATTCCTTGCCAAGTAACGGCACGAAGGTTTGTGCCTGGATTCCTCGTCATCGGGATGGGACATGAAGAAACCGCGCGTCCTCATGGCCGATGACCACTCACTGATCCTCGCCGGCTTGAGAAAGCTGGTGGAGGGTGAGTGCGACGTGGTGGGCACGGTGGAAGACGGGCGGGCGCTGGTTGAGGCGGCGCAGAAGCTGCGGCCGGATCTGATTCTCCTGGACATCTCCATGCCCCTCTTGAACGGGCTTGAAGCGGCCAGGCAACTCGCACCCTGGTACCGGAAAGCAAACTGATCTTCCTCACCATGCATGCCAGCCCGACCTATGCGACCGAAGCCTTCCAGGTCGGGGCCTCCGGCTATCTCCTCAAACGCTCCGCGGCTTCAGAACTCAGCCTGGCGATCAAGTCCGTCCTCCAAGACCAACACTATCTCACACCGTCGCTCACGAAAGATGTGCTGGATTTGGTCCTCAAACCATCCACCGGCGAGCGACGCGAGGCTGCGTCCGGAACGCTCACCGCGCGCCAGCGGGAAGTCTTGCAGCTTGTCGCAGAGGGCCGCGGCACGAAGGCGATCGCCACGATCCTCAACGTGTCGGTGAAAACAGTGGAGTTCCATAAGTCCCGCATCATGCAGCAGCTGGACATTCATACCACTGCCAACTTGACCAAGTATGCGATCACCCACGGCATCACCGGCCTCTAACAGGCAGGATGCTGAAAAACTCCGCCAGCGGCCATAGACCGTGCTGCGCGAAGCGCGAGACATGCGAGAAAGGCGCTATCCGAAGTTCGAAGTTCTGGGTTCGACAGTTCCGAAAACCTCGAACTTCGGACCTCGAACTCTCCCTCGTCTCGCCTGACCCGCCTGTCTCGCCCGGCTATCCTGCGTGGTGTACTCTTGTTATCCCAGACGCGCGGACCATCGAAGCCCTCGCGTGCCAACATAGTTTTTCCGCAGCCTGCTTACCCTGTTCCTTCCGGGCTATCCCAGTTCTGCCCCTGCCGGTCTCTAGTAGGATTGCCCCTCAACGCCAGGGTTCCTCCTAGTTCCACCATCTCTCCAATAGACCTATGATTCCGATACCCCTGGCTTTCCCGAGAGGAAGACGACGACACATGAAGAAACCACGGATCCTTCTTGCCGACGACCACCCAGAAATGCTGGAACGCTTTATGTGGCTTATTCGAAGACGGACTGGGTGAGGTGGTGGGGACGGTGACAGATGGGCAGGCGCTCGTGGAAGCGGCACAACGGCTGGAGCCGGACATTATTATTACAGATATCTCGATACCAAGGCTGAATGGCCTTGAGGCCACTCGTGCGCCTACAAACCTGTGCGCCCCAGAGCAAGGTGATCATTCTGACGGTCCATCGGGAACCGGTCTACGTGACCTTGGCGTTTCATGCGGGAGCCTGCGGCTACCTCCTCAAAAGAACTGCCCTCCGTTCAGAACTGCCTGATGCCCTTCTGCACGTGCTCGCGGGCGATCGCTATATCGGGCTGGGGGTGAGAGAGCGAGTGGGCACCTGTCGATGGAGCCGAGGTTTCGACGTGGAGGTCGGTGCCATAGGAGATGGCGTCATGCTTTCCACCATCGTGGGAGGGCAGCAGGATTCGCTGAAGCATGAGTTGAGGGGTTGAACGATGGGGAAGAAAGGGAGATCGTGATGGAAGAACGAGATGGCCGACAGGAGAACGGGATGCTGCTCACGCGGGAAGAGGAAGTCTCGCTCCGTCTGCTGGAACCGCTCTTCGCCCGCCACCTCGACCTCATTCTTGAAACCTTGGCCCTTCACCTCGGGAGCGACCCTGACCTGGCCTCGTTGCTGTCGGACGACCTTGCAGTTGCCCGGTTGAAGCGGTCGCAGCAAGAGTATCTACTCTCCCTCCTGAACTGGAAGAACGCGGAGGCTGTCGGGAGAGCCGGTGTACAGGCAGCAGAATACCGTGACCCCTTCGGTCTCGGCGCAGGCTGGCACCTCCGCACCTTCGTCCATTTTCTGACCTCCATTCAACCGCTGGTGTTCGAAGCCATTTGTTGGACGAGACCTCATTTGTACCACAGGGTCTGGAACGCCTTACTGAAAGTGATCTTTCGTGACCTTGAGCTGGCGATGAGCGCTTCCCTCAAACAGCGCGATGACTGGGTAGAGGCAGCCAGGCAGGACGCGAACGAGGCTGAGGGAGGACCCTGGACCTTGCACAGAACAAGCAGGCAGCCGAGGAGAGGCAACGCCAGGCCGAGCACTTGAGAGTCATGACTCAACTCGCAGCGTGGCACGCGAAAGATGTCCGGATTGGCCCAAGAGATGGGGACCCCGCTCAATGTGATCCTCGGGCATGCCGGAGTCCCTCCTGGAGCAGACAGGGAAGGCACAGCGCAAGCCGCCCTCCAGAGCATCGTCAGACAAGTCGAGCTGACTGATTCCGCTGAGAGAGCAACTGTGCGCTCGCGATCATGGGCCAGGAAGCGAACCCCATACGCCCGATCTCAAGATAGTGACGGAAGGAATCCTGGGGCCTCGGTTCCAAACTGCCGTAAGAACATTGCAGTGATCCACGAAAGGCGGCGTGACCGGTTGTCAGGTTCGCGCGACCGTGGCTGAATCCGGCGAAGACCAAGCGCGCGCACTCGCCATTTCACCGACCGACACCGTGGTACTTCCCGTCATCGTCGGGTATCCAGCGGGCGACCGGCCCCTGTTTGCCAGTATCCGGATTCTGAAAAAGCCGCCAGCGACACAGAGCATGGCGCGTGAACCGCGAGACATGCGAGAAGGGCGCGACCCGAAGTTCGAAGTTCGTGGTTCGAAGTTCCAAACCTCGAACTTCGGACATCGAACCCTCGCGTCTCGCCCGTCTCGCTTTTCTTCCCTTTCCCGCCCGTCTCCTCAGTGAAACGCCAGTACAGGGCATGGCGTCTTGTGTAGCACCTGGCATGAGACACGCTGCCGAGCACGAAGCGGGTGATTCCCTGCCGGCCCCTTTGTGCCCATCAGAATCAGATCCGATCGCAGTGTGGTAGCTTCTTGCAGGATCATGGTAGACGGTGTCCCGACCACGGCGACTCCGTGCGCCTGATAACCTATGGCGCGTAGACGTTCTGCCACACCTTCGATGTAGTCGGCTTGCTTCTCCAGTATCTCGGTGGCAGCGGCGGCAGCGGCGGCATCGCCCGGCCATGGCGGCTCTGTCGAAGGCAATACGGTCAGCAGCGTCATCTCAATCGAATCGTGAAACGGCTTGAGTTGTAGAAAACGAATCGCGGCTTCCGCGTCGAATGGACCTTGAGCGGCAGCAAGATCTGTTTCATGCCCTTGACCGGGCCGTTCACGATCAATGTGGCGCAGCGGGCCAGGGTGAGGATGCGGTGTGACGACACTGCCGAGCAGCCGCTCCTTGACGGGACCAAGACCCCGTGCTCCCATCACGATGAGATCGGCTTTCTGCTCCTCGGCCGTCGACACGATCACTTCTGCCGGAGAGCCGATTCGAAGGTGTTTCGTCGAGGGGCCTGCGTGCATCGGGAGGAGGGACTGAACCCGATCGAGCAGACGCTCGCCGTCTTCCCGCATGCTCTGTTCAAGAGTCTTATAGTGCTCCTCCGCCACTTGCGGCAGCATCATTGGATAGGCCGGCCTGGGGACGTCCAACGCGTGAAGCAGGGTGAGCTGGTCTACCCGGGCAAAGTATTTCAGGGCATGAACGGCCTCATAGGAATTATCCGATCCGTCAACCGCGAGTACTGTTTTCATGGAAGACGCTCCTTTGTTTGCGCACCTGTGCCCTCGTACGGAGCAGGATGAAAGTGTTGCTGAAACCAGATGAGAGCATGCTCCGCAACCTCGTTCAAGTGTGCCGGGCTCTTCGAAGAGATGCGAGGCGCCCGGCACGATCACAAGATGTTTGGGGCAGGCGAGAAGCCGGTAGGCTGCCCGATTCATCTCGATGACCGGCTACGTCGTCTCCACCGACAATCAGCAGAGTCGGCGTGGTAACCAGACGGGAGATAGGGTTCGGCCAGATCTGGTCTGCCGCCCCGTGACACGATGGCACGAATCGAGGAGGGATCGCGGGCTGCCGCCTGCAGAGCTGCGCCGGCGCCGGTGCTGGCGCCGAAATAGCCGATGCCCAGGCTCTTCGTCCGGGCGTCCTGTTCGAGGCCATGCTTTGGCCAATAGAACTCGCTCTGCCAGCAGGTCGATGTCGAAGACCTTGCGGCGGTCCTCGGCTTCATCGGGGGTCAGTAGATCGATCAGGAGCGTGGCCACCCTTCCTTGCTGGAGAATGGCGGGCGACGAAATTGTTGCGCGGACTGAATCGCCCGCTGCCGCTTCCGTGGGCGAAGACCACCATTCCGAGCGCCTCGCGCCGGAAGGCCGAGGACTCCTTCAAGGGAGCAGGCTCCCCGCGTGAGTCTTACTGCCGTTTCATTCATTGCCGTCCATCCGGTTGCATCCTTCATTTTTTCATCTTCCGATCACGGACGAAGGGCCGAGCAGGTGTCGCCACGGTCCGGCCGGTCGGAACTCGAGCCACCTCGCCTCACATCAAAGCTGTCGCGGCGGTCATGCAACGTCGTCAGCTCCCTCGCTACGTGGTCACTCGAAGCTCAATGGCATTCCGTGGGGCAGAAACCAAGATGTACAATCCCACCGCGAGTCCGAGCAGAACAGAGCCTACGAGCAGTCACTGTGTCCTTGTCATAGATGCGCCTCCAGCTTCGCACTTCACAGAGACTCAGCAAGTCTGATGCCGTTGGGTTAACAGCCGCGTGAGGGGTGAGGGATGAGTCATAAGGGCTAAAGAGTGAATGGCATTCGGCATCGTCATTTTCCTCACGCCTCACGGTTCACGTCTTCTGTTGCCTTCTGCTACAGAGTGAAAAAGCTAACTGTAGCAGGACACCCCCGCTCAAAAGGCAAAGAGCTGACGACCGATGGTTATGGTCTGACAAGACATCCTCTTCGCCGGGCCGGGGCTCGTCCAAAAACAAAGGCACACAGCAGTGAGGGAGGCTGAGGTCGGGCGTGCGAGGTTGAGCGAAGACCTTCCGCAAGGGCACTGCAACCGAAGAACAGGTCCCTTCTCACGTTTCGGCTGATTTGCGAGCCCGGCGATGTGAGGGTGAGCGGGCAGTGATCTAGCCGGTGCGCCGAAGTCGTGTTATCCAATGAACCAGCGAAAGGTGTGCTGAACGCGCCTCCGCGACTATCGACGAGAGGTGAAAAACTCCGCGGAGACCTCTGCAACGTGCCTGAGGTCTGTCTGGCGGTGCATGGGAGCGTGGAGTGTGACCGGGATAAGCAAGATTCTTGCCCCGATGTCTCCCCGCTCCACTGCCTTCGTCACGCTCGGCAACGTCCTCGGCGGGACCGTCCTCGTCGCGTTGGTCTATTGGTCGGTGTATTTGAGATATTCGGATTAGCGTCACAGGAGTCCTCACATCATGAATTCTCCTCGCACGATCGTCGGTATCTTAGTCGGGGCGGACCGGCCCCGGCATCAATAGTGTGATTAGTGCGGTCACGATCCGAAGCATGCTCGGCGGTTGCGACGTGGTTGGCATCCTCGACGGATTCAAATGGCTCATGGAAGGCAGTGTGAGCCAGGTCAGGCCCTCTCTCGATCGAAGAGGTGAGTCGCATTCACTTCCGAGGCGGGTCGTATCTGGGCACCTCGCGAGCGAATCCAACGAAGAAGGCCGAGTCTCTTGCCAACGTCCTGTCCTCCTTGATGAGGCTGGGCATCACGCGCCTGGTGACCATCGGCGGAGACGATACCGCCTTCTCGGCGCTCAAGCTGGAAGAACAGGCGGCCGGGCGCATTCAAATCGTGCATGTGCCGAAGACCATCGACAATGACCTTGATCTTCCTTATGGCATTCCGACGTTCGGCTTTCAAACGGCCCGGCATTTCGCCGTGGAGATCGTCAAGAATCTCATGGTGGACGCCCGCACCACATCGCGCTGGTACTTTGTCGTCACCATGGGCCGCAAAGCCGGCCATTTGGCGCTCGGAATCGGCAAGGCCGCCGGCGCCACGCTCACCGTCATTCCCGAGGAATTTGGGGAGCGGCCCGTGAGACTCCAGCGCCTGGTTGGATCTCGTGATCGGGACGATGATCAAGCGTCTCAGCGATGGGGCGCTCCGACGGGGTGGTCGTGTTGGCGGAAGGACTGATCGAGATTCTTGACCCGCGAGACCTGGGTGGATTGGACCATGTCGAGCAGGATGAACATGGCCACCTGCGATTAGCAGACGTGGATATCGGCGATGTGCTCCGGCGTGAAGTGACGAAGGGCATGAAAGCCTTGGGACTTGCCACGTCGATCGTCGCCAAGAATGTCGGTTATGAATTACGCTGTGCGGACCCGATTCCGTTCGATATGGAATACACCCGCGATCTCGGCTATTGTGCGGCGCAGTTCCTTCTCGATGGAGGCACTGCGGCCATGGTGTCGATTCAAAATGGACGGTTTACGCCGATTCCTTTCAAGCAGATGGTAGATCCCGTGAGCGGCCGGGCGAAAGTGCGGATGGTGGATATCACGGCGCAGTCGTACCAGATTGCGCGCCAGTACATGATTCGGCTGTCCGACGAGGACTTCAAGCGATCCGGTGGCACTGGGCCGCTGCGCGGCTCCTCGCGGGGCTGTCGCCGGAGGCATTTCACAGCCGGTTTCAGCCTGTCGGTTCGAACGTGATGGGAACTCAATCGAAAGGATGCGCACCATGAATGTGCTCGTGGCGACGGATGGATCGAAGTATGGGCGATGGGAGCTGAACTGGGTGGCCAAGCTGCCGCTCGTCGAGCCGCCGCGGGTGACGGCGCTGCATGTGCTGGATATCGCCGCGCTCCGCGCGCCGTTTCTGGCGCAGCCGGTGATGGCCGGCAATGAGCGGTACATCCAGGAAGAAATTCAGCGCATGGAAGCGCGCTCGGCCAAAACCCTCAGGAGGCCAAACAGCAGTTGGCATCGCTGAAGCTCAAGGGCACGGCCCGCAAGGAGCAAGGGGCGGTCGCACCGGTGATCTTGAAACGTGCGCCGAAACGGGACGGGCTTCTGGTGGTAGGCAGTCAGGGCCTCGACGCCCTCGACCGCTTCATGCTCGGCAGCGTGTCGACGAATCTCATCCATCATGCGACCTGTCCGGTGCTCGTCGTCAAGGACGAGGCGGCGCCGTTGCGGCGGATCACCTTGGCGACCGATGGATCGGACGCATCGGCCAAAGCACTGGCGTTTGTGCTGACCAAGTTTCAGCCGGATCGTTCGACCGGCAAGGGCGGGCGCGTGCCGATTCATGTGAGCGTGATCCATGTGATGCCGTTCGGTCAAGTACCCGGGGCTGAAGGAGGCAGGCGAGCAAATTAATCGAACAGAGCGTGCGGAAGCTGGTCAAGGCGGGATTTACGGCCGAGCCTGTGTGTCGGCTTGGGAAGCCTGCCGAAGAGATCATGAAGGTGGCCTCCAAACAGCATGCCGATCTGATCGTGATGGGGGCCAAAGGGCTGGGCGCCATCGCCCGGTTTCTCCTCGGGAGCGTTTCGACGCGGGTGGTGCAGCACGCGAACTGTGCCGTGCTCGTTGTTCGATGACAGAACGAGAACCACCGGGAGTTCCCTAGCCCGCCGTATTCATGAACACTTCTCCTGCATCGCCGATCCGCTGCTACAACGAGCCTTCGGCCGACTGACTTCACCCCTCGGACCTCACCGTATGGTTGGGGACTGGCGCCCTTCATGTTGGCGCCTGTCCCCGTCTGAACACAGCGGGACAGGCACCTCCGCAGATGTCGGAGCCAGTCCCTTGCGTTCCGCGTGCCGGTTCTCGCGACGCGGCTCAGCGATTTCGCGACGAACGGTCATGAATAATGCGGGCTAACGGTTTTTCTTGTAACCGAGGCTGAGAGAGGCGTACTATGGCGTTGAGTGTTTCAACTGCGCCACAACCGCCATAGGAGCCGCTCAAAACATTTCAACGAACTTATTGACAGCCTCATGCTGATAGAAGGTGTTGTGGCAACGATCCGTTTATTTTCTTCCGTCCTCGTCTCTTGCGCTGCTTCTATGCACTGTATTCCCGGTCGCGCAGATCAGCTGGTCTTTCGATCTCATCTGTGGTTCGACCGGCAATAACTGGGAGTGAGCAAGCCTGCGAGGTCAGTGACACCGGGGCGGCGACCGATTCCGAGGACGATTCGCCGCAAGAGATGCCGGGGGACTGCCTTGTTTCTCGAGTGAGTGTGTCAGATTGCGAATCAAGCCGCTCGCATGCCTCGATGAACGAAATTCCTCCGTCCGCCCTCCTGGTCTCCCGACTGTTACATCCCCCGACCGCACACATTTAGCGCAGCGTCGACGGTCTGTTTCGTCTTTGATTTCGATCGAACAGCCTAATCGTGACTCCAAAGGAGGCAGCACATGCCGGCTCGGCTTTGGAATTGTGTCGTATTGATGACCGTGATGGTGGCGGGGACGAGTGGGATGCCGATGCCGTCCTTCGCCCAGGCGAAAGAGCAGATGCCCACGTTCGACCTCGACCGCATCATCGACTTGGCGCTGGAGCGGAACCCGGCGATCGCAAGCGCCCGGAGCGTGATCGAGCAGAATGAAGGCAGGCGGACTGAAGCCGGCGCCTATCCCAACCCCACGGTCGGTTTCCAGTCGGCGGATGCCGCGATCCGAGACCCCAGTAACGGGGTTCGTCTGATTGAACGTGGCGTAACGGTGCATCAGACGGTGGAGTGGCCGGGCATGCGGGAGGCCCGTCAGGACGCGGCAGCCGCCGGGCTGGCCGGCGCGACAGTCGGTCTGGAGGAAGCCAGGCTCAATCTCATTGCGGAGGTGAAGCAGGCTATTCTACGAGCTGCTGCTGGCGAGAGCGGACAGTAGACCTTCTCCAGCAGAACTTTGAGACTGTTCAGGAAGTGGCGCGTATTGTCAGAGCGCGCGTCCGATCTGGCGAAGGCCCTCAATTCGAATCGGTGAAGGCGGATGTGGAGGTGCTCAAGGCCAAGCAAGAACTGACGAAGGCCAAGAATGCCGTACGCGTGAAACTCGTCGGGTTGGACACCTTGACGGCAGGAGGCCTTGGGGCCACGGTACAAGGTGCAGGGAGATTTCCGGTCACTCCGGGATCGTCTGGACCCGGAGCAGATGGCGGCGAGGGATCTGTCGCAACATCCCATCCTCAAACGCCAGGGAAAAGTGGTGGAGCAGGCTGAATTTGCCGTCAGCAAGGAGCGGCAGGGCCGTGTGCCGAACGTGACCCTGTTTGGCGGGTATGCCAGGAGGCAGGCCGCGAGGCGGTGGTGGGGGGCCTGACTGTGCCGACGCCCCTATGGTATCGGCAGCAAGGGCACATTGCGGCGGCGCTCGGTACTCAACGAAAGAAGAGGCAGAGCTGATTCGTGCCAGGAACGACCTTAGCCCGTGCCATCAACCAACATGCCCGAGAGGCGGAAACGGCGCAAGAGCAGATCCTCGTCTACGAGGAAGGGCTCTTAAAGCAAGCGCAAGAAGCGCTTCGCATCGCCCAATTGAGCTTCCGCCAGGGCGCCTCCAGCCTCCTGGATGTTCTCGATGCCCAACGGGTCCAACGCCAGATCACCGTGGATTACAATCTGGCGCGCTTCGAACTCTCCCTGGCGCTCACGCGGTTTGAGCGTGCCGTGGGCGGTCCACTCTAATTGCGAAAAGAACAGATGAGAGGCATGGGCATTTCTCCTGGCCGACGTACAAATCGATGCGAGCGTCATGCGCGCCTGCGAAGCTGTCTGAGTGTGGCGTGCAGGGTCTACTTCGGCATGCTTCTGTTGGCGTCCGCTACGGGCTGTGACCGTGCGCCGGCCCCGGCGGCGGAGAGTGGGCCGAAACGTTCGTCGGACGAGGCACGTCTTGTTCGGCTCCGCCGGATGAAGTCACCCGGTCCGGTGTGACGGTGGAGCCGATCGGACGAACGGCATTTCGTACCTACCGTACCTTTCCCGGCGTCGTACGGCCCAACGAAAACGCGTTGGCGAATATTACGACCCTCGTGCGTGGGCGGGTGGCCGAGGTGCATGCCGATTTGGGACAGATGGTCGAGCCCAATCAGCTGTTGGCAGTGCTCCATAGCAGTGATCTCGGACTAGCCCAGTCTGCTTACCTGAAGGCCCGCGCACGACGACACGTGGCGGAGCAGGCCTATCAGCGGGCACAGTTTCTTTTCAAAGAGAAAGTCATCGGCCAGGCGGAGGCGCAGCGCCGCGAAGGAGAGATGATCAGCATCCGTGCCGAGGCTCAGGAGGCGCACGAAGGACTCCGGTTGTTAGGCATGGACGACAAGGAGATCAGAACCCTGGAGCGGACCCAAACAATCCGCTCGCAGATTCCCATTGTGGCGCCCTTTGCCGGCCGGGTGATCGCGCGGGATCTCACCAAGGGCGAGCTGGTGGAAACCACCCAAAAACTGTTTGTGGTTGCCGATCTCTCGACGGTCTGGGTGGTGGGTAATGTATCGGAGAAAGATATCTCCTATATGCACAGCGCAACCGCCCTTCCGAATCAGCCGGTCGAGGTCCATGTGGCTGCGTATCCGGACGAAGTGTTTCAGGGGACTGTCACGTATGTCGGCGACGTCCTGGACTCCGCTACGCGGACCATGCAGGTGCGCCTCACCTTGGCGAATCCCACCGGTCGTCTGAAGCCGGAAATGTTCGTAACAATCCGCGTCTTGTCCGAACCTGCCCCGGATGTCCTGGTCGTTCCCGAAGCAGCCGTTCAGCATGATCGGAATCGCAGTTTCGTGTTTGTGCAGCAGGAAACCGGCGTCTTTGAAGCGCGGACGATCAGTTTGGGCAACAGGAACGGGACCTTCGCCGAGGTCCTCGACGGGGTGCGCGAAGGGGAAGCGGTCGTCACGGAAGGCGCCTTTATCTTGAAATCCGAGCTGTTGAAGCCCAAAGACTAAGCCATGGTCGACACACTCCTTGCGTTTTCTCTGCGTCGTCCCTTACTGATCCTCACGTTCGCCGGTCTTCTTGCCCTTTTGGGGCTCTATTCCTTCCGCACGATTCCGATCGACGCGTTTCCCGATGTGACGAGTGTGCTCGTGCAAATCGTCACGAAAGCGCCCGGCTTGTCCCCGAAGAGGTCGAACGGCTGGTGACGTTTCCCATCGAGCAACAAGTCACCGGGGTTCCGCATCTGACGGAACTACGCTCGCTCACCAAAGTAGGACTGTCGCTGATTACGGTAGTGTTCGACGATCAGATGGACATCAACCTTGCCCGCCAACTCGTACTCGAGCGATTGATCGAAGTGCGGGAGCACTTACTGCCCGGGTCTGAACCGATGATGATGCCGAACAGCACCGGACTGGGAGAGGTGTATCAGTACTATCTGGAAGGCCCTCCGCATGCCGGTCTGGACGCCGCTGCGGTGGAACGCGAATTGATCGAGCAGCGAACTGTGCTGGACTGGGTCATCCGTCCGTTGCTCAAGGGCGTCCCTGGAGTGATCGACGTCAACTCGCTCGGCGGGTATGTCAAACAGTACCAAGTGCTCGTCGAGCCTGAACTGTTGCGCAAATACGATCTCTCGCTGCAGCGAGGTGTTTGCCGCCGTGGCGAACAACAACGCGAATGCCGCGGGCAACGTGCTGGAGAAACATGCCGAAAAGTACATTGTCCGCGGCGTGGGGATGATCCGGAGACTGAGCGACATCGAGGACATCGTCGTCAAGGAAGCGGGCGGCACTCCCGTGCACATCCATAACGTCGCCCAGGTACAGATCGGCCATGCCATTCGTCATGGCGCCGCCGTCCTGAACGGTGAGCGCGAGGTGGTGGCAGGGATCGTGCTCATGCTGCGCGGCGCAAACGCCCGCGACGTCGTGGAAGGCATCAAAGGCAAGATCGCCGAGATACAGGACAAGGGGCTGCTGCCGGCAGGATGGCGGATCGTCCCCTTTTATGATCGTATCGAATTGATCTCCGCCGCGTTGACGACCGTCTATAAGGCGCTGGGCGAGGGTATTCTCCTGGTGGTGATCGTGCTGTTCGTGTTCCTGGGCGATACTCGAAGCGCCTTGATCGTGGCGGCGACGCTCATCGTGACGCCGCTCGTGACGTTCTTTGTGATGGATCGATTCGATCTCACTGCCAATCTGATGTCCTTGGGCGGCCTGGCCATCGCCATCGGCATGATGGTCGACGCCTCTGTGGTGGTGGTGGAAAACATCCACCGCCATCTGTCGGATCCCCGTCACCAGGGCCTGCCTCGACAGGCTCTCATCCTCAATGCCGCTCGGGAGGTCGCCCGCCCTGTGGTCTTCGGCATTCTGATCATCATCATCGTTTTTATGCCTATCCTTTCTTTCCAGGGCATGGAAGGCAAAATGTTCAAGCCGATGGCCTATACCATCATGATTGCCCTGATGGTATCGCTCATTCTGTCGGTCACGCTGTCGCCGGTCTTGTGTAATCTGACTCTACGGGCAGGGCACAACGACCCCGATCCCTTGGTGCTCCGATGGGCCAAGCGTACCTATCTTCCCCTGCTGCGCTGGGCGTTAGGACATCGGATAGTGGTACTGACAGCCACCGTACTTGCCCTGGCAGGAAGTATTGCGCTCTTTCCTTTTTGGGGTCGGAGTTTGTCCCCATTCTGAACGAAGGCTCGCTGGCCCCCTAACGATCCGCTTGCCGAGCATTTCTTTGGACCAATCGATCAAGATCGAACGCGAGGTGCAGCTGGCGGTGCTGGAGTTTCCCGAAGTGAAAATGATGGTGTCCAAGCTCGGACGCACGGAATTGGGGAATGACCCGCAAGAGCCGAACGAAAGCGATTCCGTCGCGGCTTTGCGTCCGATTCAGGAGTGGACGACGGCCTCCACCATGCCGGAGTTGAAAGAACGAATCCGCGAGCGGCTGGCACGGGTGCCCGGCGCCAGCTATCTGCTCAGCCAGCCGATTCAGCAACGGGTGGACGAATTGATTTCGGGGGTGCGCACGGAGGCGACCGTCAAGTTGTTCGGGCCCGACTTGGAGGCGCTACGTCACACGGCGGAGGAGATCGCCGGCGTCCTCCGCACGATCCGGGGCGTCGAAGACCTGAAGGTGGAACAACTTTTCGGACAGCCGTACATCACGATCGATATCGATCGTGGCAAGATCGCCCGACACGGCATCAACGTCTCGGATGTGCGCGAGGTCATCGCGATCGCGATCGGAGGAGAAGCCGCGACTCGGGTGTACGAAGAGAATCGACGGTTCAGTTTGGTCGTGCGGTTTCCGGAACAGGATCGGAACAGCATTGAGACCATCGGGAACATTCGACTGACGGCCGGCAGTGGGGCCTTCATTCCACTCAGCGATCTCGGCACTATCCGGATGCACGAGGGACCGGGGCGTATCAATCGCGATCAACTCCAGCGGTACCTGCCAGTCAGCTTCAATACCCACGGACGGGACATCGGGAGTATTGTGGATGAAGCGCAGCAGCGGATCGCCCGGGAGGTCCGGCTCCCGGACGGGTACACGATCGTCTGGGGCGGATCGTTCGAGAATATGCAGCGGGCGATGGGCCGCATCCAGAATCATTGTTCCGGTCACCATTGTCGTGATCTTCTTGCTCCTGTTCTCGTCGTTCTCCTCGCTCAAGCAGGCTGCATTGATCATTCTCAATCTCCCGTTTGCCCTCATCGGCGGAATTGTCGCCTTATGGGTGACGGGGGAATATCTGAGCGTGCCGGCCTCAGTCGGATTCATCAATCTCTTCGGCGTAGCCGTGTTGAACGGTATCGTGTTGGTGTCCTATATGAATGCGCTTCGCCAGCAGGAGGGGAAGAACGTTCAGCAGGCGGTGCTGACCGGCTGCGTGATGCGTCTCCGGCCCGTCTTGATGACGGCGGCGGTCGCGTTACTGGGGTTGGTGCCGCTCGCCTTTGCCCATGGGATTGGATCGGAAGTTCAACGGCCTCTGGCCGTCGTTGTGATCGGCGGGCTCGTCAGTTCGACGTTCCTGACGCTTATTGTACTGCCGGTGCTCTACCAGTGGATGGAAGAACGAGCCGTCGTTCCGCGTCCTTCAGCGAGCGTCACAGGCGGTAATTAATCAAAGGGACTGACGGCGCGAACAGTCCTGTCGTTGCGCGTATGAAACACGACATGGAGGCGCAGGTCTGACGGTCGCCGAGAGGTGAAGCTGATAGCACTGATCGATACGATGACGGCTCTCATCTGCCTTGCCGCGGGATTGCCCAATGTTCCAAAGAGGGCGGTGGACGAAGCCGATACTTTGGCCTCACTGAACCGCGCGCGAAAGCAACTTCGCGCAGGTGATGTGGCAGGACATTATCTAAGTGGGCCTGCTCATGGGTGGCGTGACACTCGTCACCCAAGCCTGTGCCTAGGGCAAGAGACACGCCCATGTGGCAGACGATGGTCTTCACCGTTCGTGCATCTGTCTGTCAAGGGTACTCCCTCACGGTTCCCTGAGGCCGGTTGGATAGAAGCATCACGCTAAATCCTGTATCATGGGAGTCCCAATTAGGCTGCGTAAAAACCAGTTCGGCACATCAGAACTTCGCTGGCCTGCACGTTTGAGTCGAGATGAGAACACCTCTGCAGGATAGCCGAGCGAGACTGGCGGGCCGGGCGAGGGTTCGAGGTCCGAAGTTCGAGGTTTTCTGAACTTCAGACCGAACTTCGGATCGCGCCTTTCTCGCACGTCTCGCGCTTCACGCGCCACGGTCTCTGGCGCTGGCGGACTGTTTCAGCATCCTGCTAAGAGACGGTTGACCGTTCACACGGAGGAGCCTGCAGATGTCGGAACATCAGGTTGAGCCTCACGTCTTTGTCATCATCGGTGCAACCGGCGATCTGACGCGTCGGAAGCTCATGCCCGCGCTGTATCATTTGCGGGATCAGGGAATCCTGGAAACTCACAATACCCTGATCGTCGGCGCCGCCTTGCCCGAGATGGGTGAAGAGGGGTTTCGGCTCTGGGCCTTCGAAGGTCTGCAGCAAGCGGGCTCGCGCAATGAAACAGAGTTGCGCGTCTGGTGCGAGGAGTGTCTTCACTACCAGACCCTGCATGAAGGGGGGCCACAAGACTATGAGGCGTTGGCCTGGTACATCCGACGGTTGGAGCGTACGCACAACATGCCGGAGAACCGGGTGTTCTACCTGGCCTTGCCACCGGACACCGTGCCCATCGCGATGGAACGACTGGACCAGGCGGGACTGCTCAAGAGCCACGGGTGGGTCCGCGTCGTGTTCGAAAACCATTTGGCCACGACTTTCAGTCAGCCCGGCATCTGAATACGACCCTCCATCAATATATCGAGGAATCCCAGATCTACCGCATCGATCATTACCTCGGCAAAGAGACGGTGCAGAATCTCCTGGCGTTCCGCTTCGCGAACCCGATTTTCGAATCGCTCTGGAAACGCGACACCATCGAGAACATTCAGATTACCGTGGCCGAAGATCTCGGTGTCGAGCATCGCGGGGCCTATTACCAGCAGGCCGGGGCGTTCCGCGATATGGTCCAGAACCATCTGACCCAACTCATGACCGTCGTGGCGATGGAAGTGCCGTCGTGTCCTTCGATGCCGCTGCGATCCAGAACGAAAAACTCAAAGTACTCCATTCCATTGCGCCGATCACTCATCAGGATGTCGTCTTCGGGCAATACACGTCTTGGCAGGTCGCCGGCCAGACGATTCCTGGCTATCGCGAGGAACCTGGGGTCCCGAAGGATTCGACCACGGAGACGTATGTCGCCCTGAAAGCGGAGATCCACAACTGGCGATGGAAGGGCGTGCCGTTCTATCTCAGGACGGGCAAACGCTTCCCGCGTAAACTGACCCAGATTACGGTGACCTTTCGCGAGGTCCCCACTCAAGTGTTTCGGTCCCTCGATCCCGGCAGCATTCCGCCCAATAAGCTGCTGATCACGCTCCAGCCTAGCGAGGGGTTCTCGCTCTGTTTTTCCGTGAAGAGTCCGGGGAGGCCGTTCCAACTGACCGACCATGCGCTGCAGTTCGACTATGAACAAGCCTTTGGCCAGCTCCCCGAAGCCTACGAGACGCTGCTCCGCGACGTGATGATCGGCGATCAGACCCTCTTCGTCAGTGCGGATTTCACCGGAAACGGCTTGGCGCCTCTATGACCCGCTGTTGACCGGCGAGAAATCCGTCCACTTCTACACCGCTGGTAGCTTGGGGACCAAGCGAAGCGGATGCTCTGCTGGAGAAGAATGGGCATCGGTGGGCGTTGGGCTGGTAGGGGGAGAGGGTAGCCTGTTGGTCTCTTGTGCTCGCGCAACGCGCGATCTCGGAAGGGTGGGAGGGGAGCAGCCAGACCATCCTTCTTGCTCGCAGAACGCGCACGATGAAACTGTGCTCGTCCGATGCGCGCAGTGAAGGAAAGTCTGGCCACTCCCTAAAGAGAGATAGTGAAAACTTGAAGGGGCTTCGCTCGACGGCCGCAGTCGATAGCTCCTCACACCCTTGCTTGGTTGGGTGACGAACTGAGGGAGAGTAAGCGTCTATATGTGTAGGGGGAGATCAAGTAGGACACCCTGTGAAGAGAATAACGAGCGAGGTCGGAGGGAGGGTTCAGGATTGTGTTCCCTCGATTTCAGCATCCTGCTTGTCATCAGGGCGCGTTGTCTGAAGTGCTGCTGCTCAGATGGGCGATGATGAGCCTCGCGTCGGCGACGGGGTCTGTCGTGATGGGGGCTGCGTGCTGACGGGTCACCGAGGTGCTTAATCGCTCGGCCGCCTGGCGGATGGGAAGAGGGAAGGACGCGTCCTGCTGAATCTGCCGGAGATGTGCCATCGCATCCCCGCGCCATCGTGGAAGCGGGAGCCGCGCCAACCACACCTCGGTGGCGAGGGCCACGGCGCGTCGAGCACAGACTCGCGCCTTCCCGTCGTTGCTGTTCTGCCGCGCGGCCTCGGCTGCCGCGAGTTCCTGTTCAATCAGCGCTGCTGGTGTCAACAGGCGAGGTCCTTCCGATGGCCAACCCGCATTATTCATGAGCGCTTCTACTGCAATCGCCGATCCGCTGCTACGACGAGCCTCCGGCCAGCGGGCTCGCCCCTCGGACCCTCACCGTACTGCACGAGTACGCATCGGGTCCTCAGGGCTCCGCGCGCTGGTCTCGCGACGCGGCTCAGCGATTTCGCGACGAACCGTCATGAATAATGCGGGCTTAATCCCTGCACGGTGAGCCGGTGGCCATTGTGATCAATTGAAGATAGGATCCGCAAGCTGACGCCTGCAAACTCGGGAGGGTTCGTTTGTGGTTTGTCTGGTTCATCTGGTTTCTCTGGTTAGTCCGGTTCAACCAAATAGACGAGACAAACCAAACAAACCAGAGCAACCAGCCGGTTCTCGCGTTTTCACGCGCCACCGTCGGTGGCGCTGACGGACTTTTTAGCATGCTGCTGGGGTTCAACGCACTGAAGGGGGCGTGAAGTAGACATGTCAGACAGTGTCATCAGCGGACAGCGAACGCGAGCTGCGGTGCAGAAGAAGGCAACGTCGGTGCGTCGGGCGAAGAAGTCCAAGGTGACATCCGCCGCGGTCCTGGTCCTGTCCGGTTCCACGGCGCTCCGCCGAAGGAAGGCTGCCGAGACGTTGGCCGAAACGCTGAATGGTCGATTTGTTCAGGGTGGATTTGTCGGCGGTGGTGAGCCAATACATCGGTGAAACTGAGCAGAATCTGAACGCCGTATTTGATAAAGCAGAAGCCAGTGGCGCGATCCTCTTCTTCGATGAAGCAGACGCGCTGTTCGGGACCGGCAGTAATGCCAACGATGCCCATGACCAATACGCGAATGCCGAGACGGCCCATTTTCTCCAGCGCATCGAGAGTCACAACGGAATCGTCATCCTCACGACCAGATGGAAAGCAACGCATCGATCAGGCCTTTTCTCCCCGGACGCAGGTGGTCGTCATGGTGGGGACGATGGGGACCGGACGGATGAAGAAGAAGTAAGCGTGAGGGATTCCGGCACGACTGACGGGACGAGCAAGACTGGCGGGACAGGTTGATCGGTTCATCTGGTTTGTTTGTTCATCTGGTCTGTCTCGTTCAACCAAACAAACCAAGCAGACGAAATACACAAGAGGGACCAGCCAGTTTCCGTGCTTCACGCGCTACGGTCTCCAGCGCTGGCGGACTTTTCAGCATCCGGCTAGAGCGGTTGGGTGGGATTATTGAGATGGGGCAGGTGGCCAAGGGGGCGACGCACTGAAAGTGGCAGCCGCTTGCTGCGTTCTAGTCAAAGCACTCAGACTAACGCGGGCTGAGCGAGTTCCTCTCTCTGATTTCTGATATGCCAGCCACGCTCCGACTGTTGCGCCAAAAATAATGCTCAGCATGTCCAGAGTGTGTCTGTACCAGCCATCCAGACCGATGGTGAGGTCTGCAGTTCGCAACTTGAAGCAAGATGAAACCCAGGAAGTCCTACGGCGGCGGCGGATACAAGCAGAGGCAACAACGATCGCCACCTGTTTGTGATAGCGCGGTACGATGTAGATCATCACACCAACAAGGGAAGCAGCGGCAATAGTCCTCGTGACAAAGATAATGTATGTGCCAATAACTGGCACCCCATCCATATCCGGCGCTTCCCAAAAAGCATCGACACGTTCAAACCCGTGGATAAAGCCGAATGCCATCCCAATGGAATGGTTAGCTGCGAACCACAGTATGAGACCTGCCGGAACCGCGATGATCCATCGGAGTATATTAATTGCTATGGTTGTTGCGCATAATACGTTGAAACGGACATCTCAATTATTCATTGGTTCGCTTTACAAGGCGACGCTAGCGTGAGGCCACGTTGTGCCTATCATATAGCTGGTACAAACCGAGAACGCAATCAGAACCATGCGCCGCGTAGGCATCAACCATTCTGTCGGTGCTGGAAATCCCACGGACCGAACCAGGTCAATCAATCAGGGTGCAAGTCTTTCCCTCACACATTCCTGCGTCTCCCGGGAGCGCGGGGATGAACTCTTTGAAAGTGAGAGGAGCAAGGCTCGGACGGATCATTTAGTAGGGGAACGGCTGTTCCGAGAGCCCGGGAAGATCGACACAAGTCTCATTCCAGATTGAAGGGGGACATGAAAAATCATCGCACAGATCTCAAGAATATCGCTCGTCGCGCCATGATCGAACGCGACCTATTGCCGGATTTTTCCGCCGCGGCGATGGCCGAGGTTAGCCCGCATACAGGCTGCCGCCGCCGAGCGGCACGCGGACATGCGTGACCTAACTGGGTTTAATCTGGGCGTCGATCGACAACGACGACTCCCGAGACCTTCGACCAACTCACCGTGGCTGAACCACATCCTGATCGGTCTGTCACAATCCTGGTCGCGATTGCCGACGTGGACGCGCTGGTCAGGAAGGAATCCGCCCTGGACGCTCATGCCAAGCACAATACGACGTCGGTCTCATACGGCCGGCGACATATTCCCTATGCTGCCGGAAAAGCTGTCGACCGATCTGACATCTCTCGGCGAAGGGTCAAGACCGCCTCGCGATCGTCGTGGGAGATGGTGATTGCGGAGGATGGGACGCGTCCTCAGTTCGACCTCTTTCGGGCCCTGGTCCGCAACCACGCGAAGCTCGCGTATAACAGCGTCGCCGCGTGGCTCGCAGGGGAGACGCCCGCGCCTGAGCGGGTCAAGGCCGTTTCCGGCCTCGATGCGCAACTCCGTCTCCAAGACCAGGTATGCGCAGCGGCTCAAGAGCGCGACGACACCAGCAGGGAGCTCTGAGTCTTGAAACGATTGAGCCATCGAGCCGTGTTTGAGGGTCAGGTGCTGACCGATCTCAGGGTCGAGCAGAAGAATCGCGCCAAGGAACTGATCGAAGACTTTATGATCGCAGCAAACCAGGCGACGGTATCCTATCTGAATGGGAAAGGCGTGCCTCTCCTTCCGCCGCATCCTGCGCTCTCCCTGAACGCTGGCAGCGGATTATCGAGGTGGCCGCCCGTTGGGGCGAGCAGTTACCCCCGGAGCCGGACGCGAGTGCGCTCGAATCGTTCCTCGTCACGCGCCGGAAGGCCGACCCCCTCAGATTTCCGGATCTGTCACTGGCCATCGTGAAGCTCATTGGCAGAGGCGAATATGTGTTTGATCAGTCGAAGGATGGCGTCTCCCGAACATTTCGGGCTCGCGGTGAAGGGATACACCCATTCCACGGCTCCCAACCGGCGCTTTCCCGATCTCATCACCCAGCGGCTGATCAAAGCGGCGCTTGGCCGGCGCGCCCACTCCGTACCATCCGGAAGAACTGAAGTATCTGGCCGGCCACTGTACCGAGAAAGAAGACGATGCGGAAAAGTCGAGCGGCAGCTCCGCAAATCCGCTGCCGCCCTGTTGCTCGAATCGCGGATTGGGCAGCGCTTCGATGCCATCGTGACGGGCGCGTCAGACAGAGGCACGTGGGTCCGTCTCCTTGAGCCGCCGGTCGAAGGGAAAATGGTGACGGGCGAGCGTGGCCTCGACGTCGGAGACAGCGTGCAGAGTGGAACTCGTGAGCACGGACGTCGAACGAGGGTACATCGACTTCGTCAGAGTCGGATCGTGAGGGAGTCGCCGTCCATCTAGTTTGTCTGGTTACAGAGGTTTATTTGGTTTGTCTTGTTCAGGGAACGAAATAAACCAGACAAACCCACCCACCAGATAAACTGCCCATGTCGCGCTGTTCGCGCCTTTCCCGCACGTCTCGCGATGTATCCTTCACACGCTTGCCATCAGCGCCGCTCTTCTGGCTGCGTATCCGGTGTCTCCAAGCTGGTGCGGCCGAGTGTGCCGTTGCGGTAGTCCGACAAGAGGATCCTCGCCGCTTTGTCTCGGTCCAGCCCGCCGCCGCTCCTGGTCAGCAGGCAGCCGCGCTTTCTGGCGATGGCGTCGATCACGCCCGCACTAGTCAGCCCGTCCACCGCAAAACCGTAGCGGCGTCGTGAGCCGGGCAGGATAGCGCGCGAGCAGGATGGTGGCGAGAAATTCGGCGACCGCTTCGTCATCGACGACCTTGTGGCCCACGGCGTTGATCGTGGCGAGCAGGAGGCCCACGTGAGGGTCTTTGATGGTCCCCACAACAGTCCGGGTGAGTCGGTGATGGCCATGTGGTCGTTCAGTTTGTGACGTTGTTGGACTTTGGTCACGGCTGGTTCGTCGCCCACGCGAGCGACGCGGCGTTTGAGGAGCCGGTTCATCAGGGTCGATTTGCCGACGTTGGGAATTCCCATGATCAGCATGCGCAGCGGCTTCGCGCTGCTGTTGCGATGGGGCGCGAGCGGCTGACAGAGCTGGGGCACCTTGGCGGCATCGCCCGCATGACTACAAGATAGGGCCACGGCGCTGACGCCCGGTTGCTGGTTATACAGGTCGAGCCAGGCCTGAGTGACGGCGGGATCGGCGAGATCGGCCTTGTTGAGGACTTTCAGGCTAGGACGCTGGCGGGCCAGGCGCAGCTCTTCGATCAGCGGATTGCAGCTGGCGTTCGGTATGCGCGCATCCAGTACTTCGACGATGACATCGATCACCTCCATCGTCTTGGCCGCTTCTTTGCGCGCCGCATTCATGTGACCGGGAAACCACTGGATGGACATGGAGGGGACAGGACTTTCTGGTAAAAAGAAATTGTACTCTACCAGGATACTGCAAGGCGCCACCAGCGGTTGCACCCGTTATCGTGATGATCCACCCATCGTTAGCCTGATTAATCTGCTCTCTAGTTGAAAGACCAAACAACAAGACAGGACTGCAAAGAGACCAGACGGTTCAACCAGCCTGCTTGTTATCGCAGGTGTTCGCGGCCGTGGGGGTGGTGAGATCTTGGTCGGGACCAAGGGGACGATACGGGTCGGATTGATGTCGTCGTGGGTGATGTAGTAATGCCGCTTGATGTGGTCGAAGTTCACGGTGTCGGCGATGCCGTCGGTCTGATAGAGGTCTTTGAGGTAGCTGAAGAGGTTCGGGTAGTCGATGATCCGCCGGAGGTTGCACTTGAAATGGCCGTGGTAGACGGCGTCGAAGCGTACGAGGGTGACGAACAAGCGCCAGTCGGTTTCGACGAATTGTGAGCCGAAGAGGTAGCGTTGGCGCGCCAGCCGGTCCTCGAGTTGCTCGAGGGCGTCGAAGAGGCGCCGCACGGCTCGTTCATAGGCCTGCTGCGATGTGGCGAATCCCGCGCGATAGACCCCGTCGTTCACGTTCTCGTAGATGAAGGTATTGAGGTCGTCGATCTCCTTCCTGATTCCTTCCTGATACAGGTCGATCGTGCTCTCGGTGAAGCGATTGAACTCGCCGTTGAACATGCGCATGAGGTCGTCGTCGGAATTGGTGACGATGCGTTTCGTCACCGTATCCCACAACACAGGGACGGTGAACCGTCCCCGATAGTTCGGATCGGTGGCCTTGTAGGCCTGGCTGAGGAACTGGAATCCGTTGATGGGATCGAGCGAATGGCCCGGCCCTTCGCGGAACGCCCAGCCTCGCTCGTCGCGGATCGGGTCCACGACCGTCATGCCGATCACGTCTTTCGAGCTTCTTGAGTTTCCGCACAATGATCGTCCGATGCGCCCAGGGGCAGGCCCAGGAGACATAGAGATGGTAGCGGCCGCTCGCTGCCGGATAGCCGGAACTACCATTCGCGGTCACCCAGCCCGGAAAGGCATCCAGGCTGCCTGGTGAAGGCGCCGTCGACGCTCTGCTCGCCTGGAAATTGTGCCTTGATGGTCATAGTCGGGCTCCTGCTTCCTCTACCGTACCATATTACGGAGCGATAGGGAGGGTGGGAAGGACACCCACGTTGGTCCTGTGCTCCCGGAACGCGCGCCCTCGAGAAGGTGCCTCGTTCGACGGCCGCAGTGGGACCAACACTGGTGCCATTCCGGGAGAGTGAAACGAGCGAGCTTGGGAGGGACCATTTGTATTCATGGTCGCTCGATGCGCGTCTGTGCGGATTGACCGGGACAATCCTGAAAAGTAGAATGCCCCAATATTTTCCACCGGAGAACGGCTGGTAATCAGACGGGAGGAATATCCCGCAGGGTATGGTAACTACAGTATCCATTCAGCTGGTTCAAACAAGGAGGTCGCGATGCATGTGATGGGACGTATCGGGTTCATGGGATTAGGGATCGCGTTAGCGAGCTGTCTCAGCGGGGCACCAGTCTTCGCAGAGGGATAAGTCAGCGGATAAACCACCGATAGAGGACGGGTCGAAGATTATGATTACATCTCCCAAGGACGGGGAAGAGGTCGACGACAGCTTTGAGCTGAAGTACGAGTTGACCAAGGGCTCCCAAGCTACGCATGCCCATGTGTACGTGGACGGTCAGTATCAGAAGGGTTTTTCTGGCGAGCTTAAGGGCCTGAGCAAGGGGGATCACCGGATCACCGTGAAAGGTGCCACGAAGGACCACGATCTTGTCACGGCCACCCATACCATTACCGTCGAAGTGGAATAGTGCTGCGACCAGTCATCCCAAGGCCACCAGGGGCCCCACGATGAAGCTGTGGTCGCTCGATGCGCGTCTGTGCGGATTGACTGAGACAATCCTGAAAAGTAGAATGTCTGAAAATTCTCCACCGGAGAACGACGGGATAGCAGACAAGAGGATATCCGGAGGGGATGGTAAGCTGCAGTGTCCATTCAACTGGTTCAAACAAGGAGGTCGCGATGCATGTGATGGGACGTATCGGGTTCATGGGATTAGGGATCGCGTTAGCGAGCTGTCTTCAGCGGGGCACCAGTCTTCGCAGAGGATAAACCAGCTAAACCACCAATAGAGGATGGGTCGAAGGTTATGATTACGTCTCCCAAGGACGGGGACAAGGTCAGCGACAGCTTTGAGCTGAAGTACGAGTTGACCAAGGGCTCCCAAGCTGCGCATGTCCATGCGTATGTGGACGATCAGTATCAGAAGGGTTTTAAAGGGGAGCTTAAGGGCCTGAGCAAGGGGACGCACAAGATCACCGTGAAAGGCGCCACGAAGGACCACGATCTTGTCACGGCCAGCCATACCATCACCGTCGACGTGCAATAGAGGCTGCGACCAGCCATCTTCAAGGCCACCAGGGCTTCTAGTGAAAGAGGCCCTGGTGTGCCCCTGGTTTCACAATCGGTTTCCAACCCTTCACCGTACTGCCTCACTTAATTTCCGGACAGCCTGTTTTTCCTTGTTGACCATCCAATTCTGCAGAGAATTGAGAGGCTGAGAAGAGTTGAAACGAAAGGCTCGGCAACGGCGGTGCTCGCCCTGGGAAAGGAGCATCTGACACCCTGCACCAAGCAAAGGACTGGGCAGACCATGAGAGAGTTACGGCATCGGTTTGGGGGCGCCTGCGGATTGAGCTGCGGGTGAGATTGAACGTCATCCGCTGGTGGCGCTTTGATCTTCAACGCTCGTGTAAGCCATGGAATAGCCGTCCCCTGCATGACGACGGACGTGAGCGCAATAAAGAACACCATGTGGAAGATCGTGTCGGCCTGCTGGATCCCGGCCAACATGGGGAATGTGGCCGAGGATAATCGGCACGGCCCCACGGAGTCCCGCCCAGGCCACAAGAGTCTGTTCTCGATACGACATCGGCGAAAAAGCCAACGCCGTGTGGACGCTCACAGGGCGGGCGACGAAGATCAGGAAGAGGGAAATCAGGAGGCCCACGCAGGCGATTGGCACGAGCCGTGCCGGAAATACTTGCAAGCCCAGCATCAAAAACATGGTGACTTGCATCAGCCAGGCCAGCCCATCGTGAAAACGCAAGATACTCTGCTGGTGAGTAAACGGCTTTCGCTGCATGATGAGCCCCGCCAGGTACACGGCAAGAAAGCCACTCCCGTGTAGGAAGGCTGGTCAGGCCGTAGGTCAGCAGCGCCAGCGCCACCGACAGCACCGGATAAATGCCTTCCAACTCCAAGTCGAGCCAATTGAAGGACCGTCTCATGATCTCTCCCATTGCAATGCCAAGCACCGCCCCCACCGCCATTTGCATCACAAAGTATAAGACAAGCTCTCCGAAGGAGGTCGAGGGTTCCGTCAACAGTCGAATCAGCGCGATCGTCAGCACGACCGCCATTGGATCGTTGCTGCCGGATTCAAATTCGAGCAATTGGATCAATCGCCGGGGAATCTTGGCATTCCGCGCCCGGAGCACCATGAAGACGGCTGCGGCATCGGTGGACGACACAATCGCGCCGAGCAAGAGCCCTCCAGGAATGAGAACCCTGGACCCAGGAGACAAACACCCCGACCAGCAGCGCAGTGAGCAGAACCCCGATCGTCGAGAGAGATAGCCCCTGCCACAGGATGGGGCGCACCTCCGCCCACTCCGTGTCCAATCCACCCGCAAACAGAATCAAGACGAGCGCAACGATACCCAGTCGACTGCACCAGAGACGGATTGTCGAAATAGATGCCGCCGAGACCGTCGGACCCCGCCAACATGCCGATGGCGAGGAACAAGACCAGTGAGGGGATGCCAAACCGATTCGAGAGCTTGATCGTCAAAATGCTCAGAATGACGAGCGTGGAGAAAACGATGAAGATCAACTCAATGGAAGTAGGCATCTTGCTAATGTTTTTCGAGGTTGTTCGAGGCGACCCGATGCGGTCTATAGCACAGAACGACCGGATCACGCTAGCCACAGGATGAGGCAAAGAGCTGTCGCATAGTCTCATAGAGACGCTGGGAGAGCATGGGCGGTGTTCGGTCGATACACGCAGTAAGGGATAGACCCAGACCACCCCTTGGGGAAAGAGGGGCAGACTAGTGGGTCTCCTGTGCTCGTGCAACGCGATCTCAGAGACCCTCGTTGGACACGCGCAGTGGAGACCCTCTAGCCCGCCCTCAGGAAGATAGAAGAAGAGCGGTGTAACAAGCTCGTGCGCGCAGTGAAGGGACGGTTCGGATACCTCTTTTTGAAGAAAACGAGCGAACTTGGAGAGGAGCATTTATGTTTAGACCTTCATCTGCGAGCCTCCGCAAGTAATCGCCTCATCAGACAAAGGGGGATGTTCTTCCCCGACGGCGCCAGCAGAGGAGGATGGAGCCTGATGATCTTCTGTGCTCGCGCAACGCGCGGCCTCAGAAGGGCCTCGCTCGACGAGTACTTGATCAGCTTCTCGCACCCGTGCGAGATCGGATCATGGCGCCCCGGAGAGGGTCGCACATGCGCAATGGGGGACTAATCCAGGCCGCCCTGGGAGCGTGGATGAGAGCGGACGGACTAAAGTTATTGGATGCTTTTCGATGCGCGTATGTGCGGATGGACTGGGACAGTCCTGAAAGACGCATTGCAAGTGTTGCCCTATTTCCCACTGACTGAGACCATTTCTTTCGATCAACCATTCTCTGCCCCAACCTTCGGTCCGGAACAAATAGGTGTTATGAGGTTTTCCGTTCGGACAGGAGTTACTCGAATGAATGTAGAGATTCTTTAAAGGATCGTCCCATCAACTGCATGAAGTAAAGAAGCTCTGGCGAGCCAACGCCGCCACACTGGGCTTCTTTCCTGAAGGTGCTTTTGAAGAGTATGCCTTCAAAAGGTTGTGTCCTTGTCGCCAGTGATCAAGCGGGTCTATTAGCGGGCTACCTTCTCTTTCGGAGAAGTGGTGATCGACTCGCAATCGTTCATTTATGCGTACGACAGGAGATGCGAGAGCGCCGCATAGCAAGAGCCCTTTTTCGACGCCTTAGTCACGACGTCCAAATCTTTCCGGGGAATAAACGTTTCATGTAGACGTGATTTTCAGTGCTTACGATCTTTGGCCGCAATTGGGGTTCGTAGCCGTACGCGAAAAGCCCTGGCAGGGGTAACGAAGAGCACCGTTTTGACGAGGTGGTGGTTTTGATTGCGGGAAATCTGAGCCTCTTCTCTTTGTTGGAGAAAAAGCTGAGACAGATGCAGAAGCTCACAGTTGTGATAGATGCGAATGTGTTCTATGACCTTAATAACCCTGTGGCGCCAGATGCCGAAGAGTCCAAGGCTCTGCAGGCTGACTGGTTGCAGTCGTCGGTCGAACTTCGGATTACTCCCGAAGGAGGCCTTGAACGAGATCAATCGGCACAGCACCCAAAGTCATACGCTTAAGAAACCGGCAACGTGCAGCGCAGTTTACCGCCGCGGAGGACTCGCCATGACAAGTTCGCTGCTGCCGAAAGCACGGTGAAACAATACTTTCCTCGCAGCCCTCTCTCTGAGAGCGACGCATCAGATGTACGGCGGCTTGCATGGACTATCGCCTCCGGCACGTCGGTTTTTCGTGACCCGAGATGAAAAAGGTGCTCAATCTCTCTTCTCCGGCTTCATCGAGAATTTGGGACATCGGCACTAAGGCCTTCCGATCTTATTGTCCAGTTGGACGAACTGCAAGAACGCTCAAAATACAACCCTGCACGAGTTGCAGGCGTATTGACAGCTTCGACGACTGCGACAAGCCCCAACCGATAGCTTTATCAAGCGCGCTGCAGGCTTCAGTAAGGAAGGAAAACGAAGCCAAGATTTCGAGAACGTTTCTGCAAGTACCTTGCTGCTCCAAAAACGCGTGCCACTGTTGGGGATTGTCTTGGGGAGGAAGAGGCCGGCTGCTTTGGTCGTGTACGACTGCTCTAGCAAAGCGGAGTTACTCGTTACCATTCATGCGAGTCGCTCGTGGACCTGAAGCCATCGCAATCGTGCGTGAAATCTGCTGCTTCGCGTGGTGAAGGAGTGGCAGTAGCGGAAAATCGATCCAGGATTGTGATCACCGACCCGTACTGCTGGATTTCGTCGAGGAAGAACTCAAGAAAGATGGGTTCAGCCGAGAGGATCGACATTGGAGTCAAACACATCGATGCCCATCGCAGTGACCGCGAAGACTTTCGTTGAGCAAAGTCAGCTCGATAGGAGGGTTAGGAGGGGGCGGAGGTAAACCTGAGGCCACGCGGGGTCTGTCGGAAATAGTAAGATCCGATGCGCGAACTGCTCACGAGGCTAGAGCGTGCGTATTCGGCCTCTTAAGATTATCGATGCGCCGCCGCCAAGCTAGCATAATTCCTATCCAGCCACAGTGGGCAGCAGAACTCTTCGATGATGACCTTGCCAATCAGAGATCTTTTTGGGGCAGTGAACGAAGGCAGAGCCTGAACAGAGAAGGAGTGGCACTATCCGGTCAGCTGTGCCCACAGGGGGCCTCGCAGCCCCCGGCCGAATTCTCTGGTACGTCAGTGATGATAAGAAGTATCCGAGGCTCAAAATGTATCCAGAGCCTGTTCCTTTCTGGATGACGTCGTAGTTGGCCGACCTAAAGACTTATTCCGGCGCTTCGACAGGCTGGGAGTGTATGAAATGGAAGCATCTCATCGAGCTCGCGAAGGGAGATAGATACGAGCCTTATGGCTGTTCGATATGGCGATACGCGGCTGCTGGCCAATCCAGTCCGCTGGGACACTTTTTCAGAAGGTGCTTCAACGGCGGCTGGCGTGCGCACACAGCTGCAGTCTCCCCAGCTCATACCCAGCACAGGTGTTTATGAATCTCTGTATCCGGCAGGGGGGATGGGCTACAAGGAAAACCTATGAAGACCATTCTGGTGCTTTCCATTCGAGAGAGTCACGCCCAGAACATTCTAGCGGGGAGAAAGACGGTCGAGCTCAGAAGAGTACGTTCCAAAAGTTAGAGAAAGCGAGACGTCGTCGTCCTAATTTATGCTCCCCGACCGGTCACTTGGCTCTTGTTGGAGGATTTGTGGTTAAAGAAGTGATTGTTGCAGCCAGCCGGGACACCTGTGGAGGCAAGTAGGAAGGCGCGTGTCCGGCCTAACGAAGCATCAATTCACACATTATTACTCCTGGAGCCTCCGTTGCGTTTGGCATCTGCATTGACACACCGTGGCGCTTGGACAAACGCCCGTTTCATTGGCTGGTGGTTGAGACGATGCTGGTCTCTCGCTTTACCCCGCCCCCAATGTTTCAGATTTGCCGGAGCCAAGGAAATGCGTATGGCAAAATCATTCAACATTAACTCGAGTTCCAGGTGACGCTTTCAACGGGACGAAATCAGCTTTTCCGCTCTTTGAGCAACACCCCCGTCCAAGATTGAAGGTCGGGTCTTGCGATTCAACATTACACGTCGGCGAAACCGCCTTAGCCTGCCGTTTCGCGGCGCGCGGCGTCCCACCTTCTTGAAATACGTGCATTTCACCGCTCTTCCCGGTGACACCTTTCCCCGCAGAAAGCGGCTTGCTGGCTAGTTCCTAACCCCAGCAGGAGATGCCCATGCCTTACCGGAAGACCACATCGTGTGTCTCCCATCAAATCGGTCAAGCACGAGCGAAGTTAATGCTCGCGGGAAAAGAGGTTGAGAGGGGAATGGATTAGAGCCAGTCAGATGACCGCGAAGACGAAGAGATCAGGCCTGAAGACTGCACATGTGAAGGCAGCAGGCAGCCGCGCGTGTCAGACATTATCTCTGTACCGCTGCTTAGAACCGCGCCCCAGTTCGCACCAGCGAGAAAATCGTCTCATCGACCAGGACATACGCTGGAGAAACCTAGGCAAGATAACTCAGGACCGATTTGATGGAGCTGGCCGACGACACAGGAGGACCACTGTGGGTATATGCAGCCACTCACAGCTATTATGGGGGCTAATGATCGAGTTCCTGAGGCGAGCAGCAGTGAGGCTCACCGGTTCTTTAACATTGATAAGGCCAGTTGATCTGAACGGTATGCGTGGAGACAGAAGGGGCAGAATTTGGGAACCCGCGTGAAAGGCGAGGGCAAAGCTTAGCATGTGACGGCCATCACTACAAGATCTCGCGGTAACCGACCCAGTCATAAAAGGATAGGCTCTGGTCGCAGCCTGGTCCAGCATCCAATAGGGAAATGACTCTCCTGCTTTGTGTTAGTCTGGGCGAAATTCACGAAGGGTATGCCTACAAGTTAGCCGCTGCAATTATCACGAGAGACATAGCTCTGGGGTAGGGCATTGAGCACTAGCAGTATTTTCGTACTGGTCACTCGACCGACCTTCTCACTTCAGAATCCTTTGTTGCCTTGCTCAAGCAGCAACATATAGACGCGGTATGCGATGTCCGTTCTCCAGCCCTATAGCCGAGTAAGTCCACGCTTCCAGTCAGGGAAGTGGTTCAGCAGGAGTTGAAGAGACACGGGATCATGTATGTGTTTCTCGGAAATGAGCTTGGTGCCCGCAGCACTGATCCATCATTGTACGAGACGGGAAAGTCTCGTATGACAGGCTGGCTAGGCTCGGAGTCTCTTCCAGCGTGGCCTGCGAGAGGATTCAGAATCTAGCCTTGAGCAACTGTGTGACGATGATGTGTGCGGAACGAGAGGCCAAGCTGGCATGCCACCGGACAATTCTTATCCAGCCGATATTTGCGAAGCAAATGGGTACCATGTGGCCCATATGCAGGAACGGGGCCTTGGAAAGCATCATGCGGACACCATGGATCGCCTTCTCCACACATTGGGCCTACAAGAAGCTCGATATGTTCAAGTCGCGACTGGGAGATTCTTGCAGAAGCCTCACAATCCAGGGTGATCGGATCGCCTACGACCCCATGAAGCAGGTGCGCCAGCTTTCGGCTGGCAGGGGCGACAAAGTGCGAGTGAAGCTCTACACCATTGGGTTTACAAAGAAAACCGCAAAAGGCAATTCTTTGAGATTCTAACGGCGTGCTGGCATCAAAGAGACTTGTTGATATTCAGAGCTGAACAACCGATCACAACTTGCTGGGTTTACCAAGAAGGAAGACCTCGAATACTTTCTGCAAACCATCTGCGGTGCTTCCTATCATCACCTACCTGCCCTTGCCCCAACCCAGGACATTCTGGACGATCTGAAGAAGCGCAAAGGGACGCGGTCGCAGTACGAGGAGACGTTTTCAAGATCTAATGCGTGAACGGGGGAGCAATTGAAAACTTGAGAAGGAGTTTTTGAGGAACCTTCTTGCTTCGCTATGCAGTGAAGCCACAGCAGAACACTGCCACATCGAAGGCTCGTCGCGAGAGGCTCTCGACCGCCGATGGCCCGACGCGGAGATTGACAACTCCATAGACGCTCCAGTTTTATCTCTAGATCGGTAAGGGCCGCAATTTTTTGGCACAAAGAGAAAGGCTATCAATCCCCTTTCGCGGCGCGGCGCGGCGTCCCGCCACTTGTTCTCTCGCCCCTTCCCGCTGGGTGATGTCCGGCCAGGCTGTCGGTGATCTCTCATCCGTTGCACCTTCCCATCATCCTCGGTAGCTGCTATCCGATGAATCCCTCGAAACGGCAAGGAGCCCTCTTCGGGCTTGCAGCGGCCTTGTTGTTCGGCATCAGCCCTCCCATTCGCCAAGCTGTTGCTGCCGGAGAGCGGTCCGATGGTGACCGCGGGCTTGCTCTATCTCGGCGCAGGCCTGGGATTGCTCCTCTTCGAGATGACCGGTCGCCCATGGTTGAATCTCGGCGTGGAAGGAGGCCCCTGTTCGACGGGCCGATGCCGGATTGCTGGCGGGAGTGATTCTCACCGGTGGGATGCTCGGTCCCTTTCTGATGTTGTGGGACTGGAGCGCCTGTCAGGCGTCCTGACCTCATTGCTCTTGAATCTGGAAGCGCCCTTCACCGTGCTGGTTGCAGTGCTTGTTTTTCGTGAACATTTGGTCCGACTCGAACTGGCCGGCGTCCTCGTGATCGTGGTTGGTGCAGGGATACTCACGTATCGGCCCGGCGCGATCCACGGGGACGTCGTTGGCATTCTCGCCGTGACGGGAGCCTGTCTCTGCTGGGCGATCGACAACAATCTGAGTCAGCGTCTCTCGCTTCGCGATCCGCTGGTGGTCACGCGCATGAAGACCCTCGGCGCCGGCCTCGGGATGCTCACCCTTGCGGCGCTCACCAGCCAGCAGTGGCCCTCGTGTCACGATTCTGCTGGCGACCCTTCTTCTGGGACTCGTCAGTTATGGGATGAGTTTGGTGCTGGACATGCGCGCGCTCCGGCTGCTCGGGGCGGCGCGTGAGGCAGGGTTCTTTGCGACCGGCTCCCTTCATCGGCGCGGTGGTTGCCGTGCCAGTATTAGGCGAGCGATGGGATATTCAGGATGCCACCGCCACTGCCTTGATGATGGCCGGGGTCGCGTTACTCCTCCGCGGGCACCACGCGCATACACATCGGCATGAGGAACTCGAACATGACCACAGCCATCAGCACGAAGAGCATCACGACCACGTGCACGATGGAGGCCCTGTCCTTCAAGAACCGCATGCTCACATGCACTGGCAACCTCCCCTCACCCATGATCACCCGCACCTGTCGGAACTCCACCACCGTCATGATCATTGGGAGTCGCGAAGAACAGAGGTGTCGAGCTCCCGTGTTGCAGCGCGCGGCGTCGGTCCCTCCGAAAGTTGACACCTGCCTCTCCGAAACGTAGCCTGTCTCTGGTTCCCTTTCATGCCTCACAAACAGGTCGTCATCATCGGGGAGGTTTCGGAGGCCTGGCGGCCGCGCAATTGCTGCGTGATGCCGACGTGCTACTCATCGACCGCACCAATCATCACCTTTTTCAACCGTTGCTCTACCAGGTGGCCACTGCCGCTCTGTCTCCAGGCGATATCGCCCGGCCGTTACGCACCATTTTTCGGCGGCACCCGCATGTTCGCGTGGTAATGGATGAAGTCCTGTCCATCGATCGTGCGGCGCGCCTCGTGCGGTTGCGGGTCGGCGCGCCGATTGCGTTCGACGTCCTCATCGTAGCACCTGGATCGCGGCACTCTTATTTCCGGGCACGACGCGTGGGAGCAGTCCGCGCCCGAGGCTCAAGACCCTAGCCGACGCGGTCTACCTTCGCAACAAGATGCTGCTGGCATTCGAGGAGGCCGAACGACGACAAATCGCCACCGGCACACGGGAGCGCCTCACCTTCGTGATCGTGGGGGAGGTCCCACCGGCGTAGAGTTGGCCGGCGCGCTGGCGGAGATCGGACGGAAGGCGATGGGGCCTGATTTTCCGAAATTGCGCCTCGATGATCTCGCCATTCTGCTCGTGGAAGGCGGTGCTCTGCATTCTGCCCGGGTTCAGCCCAGACCTGTCAGCGAAAGCGGCCACCGCGCTCGAACGCATGGGCGTCACGATCAAGCTCAACAGCCCGGTGAGTGAGATCCGCGCCGATGGCGTGATGATTGGAAGCGAATTCGTTCGATCCACGAGTATCATTTGGGCTGCAGGCAACAAGGCGTCGCCGCTTCTGACCTCGCTCGCAGTTCCCAGGACGGGTCCGGTCGCATCAAGGTCCAACGGGATCTGACGATTCCAGGCGACTCCTGGATCTTTGTCATCGGCGATGCCGCGCATTGTGCCGGTCCGGGCGGGAACCCCTGCCGGGATTAGCTCCCGTCGCCGTGCAGCAGGGCCGCTATGTCGCGATGCTCATTCGTGATGAGACCGCTCCGGACCAGCGCCGGCCATTTGTCTACGCGGATCAAGGCATGCTGGCTACTCATCGGACGCGCACAAGCCGTGGCGCAGATCGGCCGATTGCGCCTGTCCGGACTGGCCGCCTGGTTGCTTTGGTGCGCGATTCATATTTTCTTACTGATCGAGTTCCGCAGTCGCGTGCGAGTGATGTCGGAATGGATGTGGTACTACCTCACATTCAAGCCGGGCGCGAGGATCATCTATACGCTGCAGCGCCAATCCGGCGAAGAAGAGAGAACGTCACCGTCACAGCTCCGCGGGTTCTGACTCGAAGGAATGAGTCGGTCCCGCAAGATAGAGGGCCAGGTCTTGCAATCCACCATCACGCGGCGAAGAAATGCCTTAGCCCGCCGTTTTCGCGGCGCGCGGCGTTCCGTCTCTTCCGTTTAACCCCTCACGCCTTGACGGCTCTTAGATTGCACCGCATAGGGCAATCTTGATAAAGAGTAGTGGTATCCGTTGTCTTTAGCCCGCATTATTCATGACGGTTCGTCGCGAAATCGGTGAGCTGCGTCGCGAGCCAGCCGGCCGAAGGCCCGTCGTAGCAGCGGATCGACGATCGCAGCAGAAGTGTTCATGAATCATGAATAATGCGGGTTAGGGACCCGTTCTTTATCGCCGTACCAGGGGACTCGCGCCCATGGTTGACATCGTCGCACGATTGACTCGAATCCGGCTTGTCCCTTACCTAATCGCCGGCTACCTGCTTGTCCTGACCCTCATGAGCCTCGTCTCGGTCTCACTCAGTGGGGCACAAGGAGGCAAGACGGAGGTGTTCCCCGTGCAAAAGCTGCACCGGCTGCGGTCTTTATCGAGACGGCCGGAAGTGAAGTGGAGTTACGGCATCAATTGCGGGCCAAAAACGGGGTGTCTGAACTCAGTTCCTCCACCTCGGTAATCCGTTTTTCTGTCGCGCCAACGGGGAGCTTTGGGTTTATTACCCCCAAAGCTCCTGGGATTGGCCTTGATCACGCAGAGTCCGGATCTCCCGTTGGAACAGACGCCGCCCACCACCAATGCCTACGAGATCCATAAGCTCGCCGACGGCAGTGGGATGCTGGTGGGATTCGTGGAGGCCAACCTCAAGCTCTCAGCTGACGCCGAGTCAGCGACCGAAGAATGTCCGGCTCTGGGCTCTATTCCAATCCTTCTAGCAAGGCTCCACACATCGTCGCGGTGCCCTTGGTCAAACTGATTGTCGATCGGATGCCGATCCGACTCGATCCTAAAGAACCAGGCAGTGCGGTCCTGCCTCGATATGGATTTGCAGAGCACCGCCAACCGTACATCGTCTCCAAACCGGGCCCTAGCCCGCATGATTCATGACGGTTCGTCGCGAAATCGCTGAGCCGCGTCGCGCTGTGCGTGACCCCTTGAACCTCCGTTCAGGATTTTCCGCCTCACGTTCTTGCTTTCGAGTATCGATCTCCCTGCACACTTCTAACGGCCCGCTCTGAACCGATTCTCGACCATTGATTCTGTATCAAACGGGGGCGATGCTACATGGTATCCCGGAGGTGTGGTATGACACCGGGGTATTCGTTTCCATCACTGTTCACGCTTCTGTGCCTCTCCCCCTCTCGTTCCTTTCCTACTCCCTCATCGGTCCCTTGCCTGCAAGTGCGTTGTTGTCTTGCCCCTCTCACCAAGGAGGTTGCATCATGAAGACCTCTCTCGTGCTACTCACCGTTTTCATCGTCGTGCTGTTGTCGATTTCTCTGTCCTGGCCAATCCGGCCCTGTTGCCGAAACATCCAGGGTATCCCATAGGCAAGGCCGTCGATCCCGTCAGCGGGCAATCGCTCGCGAACGATCCGGGTCAGACCAATGCGACGGGGAGAACTCGTTGGCCCAGGCGGCGGCCTTTGACGACGTCCACGTGAGACAGAGTCTGTCGAGCAATCAGTGACCAGCGGTTGTTGGAGAAACCTGGTGCAGGGTTGCTGCCAAAAGTTCAGGGACCCAACATCAAGATCGATCCGCCTGTGAAAGAAGGGATGAAGGTGAATGCTTCGCCGCAGTAAGCAAGAGTAACGAAGCGCATGACCCGCTGGTCGGACCTCGGTTTTTCTGCCATCCAGGGGCCGGCCACGAAACCGTGAATGGAGTTCCGGTTTAACAGGCCGCGGAAAACCATTTTGACACGCCCGAACTTCTATGGTCTTGCATCGTTTGGGAGAACGGGCACCCGACCCCGCAGGATAGCCGAGCGAGACTAGCGGGATGGGCAAGACGAGGGAGGGCTCGAGGTCCGAAGTTCGAGGTTTTCGAAACTTCGAACCCCGAACTTCGAACTTCGATCGCGTCTTTCTCGCCTGTCTCGCGCTTCACGCGCCACGGTCTGTGGTGCTGGCGGACTTTTTCAGCATCAGGCTTGAGGATGGGCCATTGATCTCTCATCGTAATCCTCTTACTCTATAGCCTTTTTCACGGGTGCGATGGTCAGTGCATGTCAGCAAGCGACCGTAGTCGCATCTGTCAAGTCTGGTTTAAGGAGGTAAAAATGATAGTCGACGATCTGGCGAGGAGCGGTCTGCCCTCGTCTTCGTTCTTTGCCATCGCGGCGAGCGCCTTGGTGGGGGCAGGAGTGGGAATCGGTGGCATGGCGCCAGCCTCTGGCGTATGAAGTGTGGGCTGACGGATCAATCCGATACGGCGAAAGAAAGCGGCGGCTTTCTATATCTATGACGGTGCGACGACTTGCGGCGAATCCTGCCGCTGCGAAACCAGCCGTTACCATCGGATCTTTCGGGAGAGATCAACACCTTTTGCGAAGAGGCCACCAAGAAGCCGGTCCGGCGTCCACATATGCTGTTTTTCAACAAGAACCAGGATCACGCGATCCTCTCCTTCCTGAGCGGACACGTGCTTTTTATGGATGCCAAGACGCGTAAACCGGAGGCCTGCTTGTCGATGGGGAAGAATGTCCATGCGGCCTGGCCGACGCCTGATCAGAAGATGGCAATTGCGGCGCAATATCGCCGAGAAGAAGTTTATCCGCATCTGGACCGACTATGCCGCGCATACGTTCAGCTTCGATTCCGAGAAGGATGTGGTGAACCCCGTCGCGCTGGAGGGTGGGGACCGTCCGGATACGTCGCCGATTTGCCCGATCACGGAGTCATCCAGTCGCTAGTGCCTTTGTCACGCTGCGTGGAGGAGGGCTGTTGGTGTTCGATGTCACTACCACGCCGATGAACGTCGTGGCCACGCTCAACAATAATCAGATTCATCCCGCCGGGTGTGGCGGTATTCAGGTCGACGAGACGATGCATATCAATTCCGGTGGCGAGCTGGCCGGTGGCGCCTCTCTCCTATGATGTGTACGCCCTCGATCTGTCCAACCTTCCGAAATCGGTCTCAGCCAAATTGGTGTCTCAACGGGATGACAGATTTGCCGATTCCCACGGGATGGCCGGGGTTGGACGCCATGTTTGGAGTGCGGACCGGGCCGGAAACAACGTCGAAATCATCGATACGCTCTCGAACCTGAGCGTGGGCTCGGTCGAATTGGTGACGGATGCGAACAAGGATCCAGCTCCTGATCTCATGGACAACGCGCCGGACGATCAGTATGTTTTCGTCGGGCTGCGCGGCCCCAACCGCTGCTCACCGGGAATGACAAGATAGTGAACAATGCCAAAGCGGGACGATTCCCCGGCGTCGGCGTCATTCACGTGGATGGCGAAGGAAGGTCGGTCACTATAAGGGGCAGGCGGTCATCACGAATATGAAAGACGGGAAAAGAAACGGCAGATACCCATGCGGATTGCCGTCCGTAAGTAGCGCTCGCTGATAGGGACGCATCGCGGGGCTGCGGCGTTGTCTGCCCGGTCCTGCTGTGAGGGTGGATGAGATGCGGTTGTTGAGGAGAACGTCACCAATACTACGATGTGGCGCCAACCGCTCAGGTTCTGTAAGCGCCCGTTGTCCTGCTTCTGCGTGACGGCTCGCGTCGTGCCTCTCATAGGCACGCTGCAAGTCTGTTCATTCCTGGAGAATACAGTACGCCCTGACCGCCTATAACAATGTACCGGTTCCTTCGTTCATGTACGGCACTGCTTGGAAAAAGAGGCCACGACGCAACTGGTGCAGTTAGCGGTGGCGGCGGGCTTCGCAGCCATCGATACGGCCAATCAACTGATCCATTACCAGGAAGCTCTGGTGGGTGAGGCGCTCTGCTGGCTGCTTGCGCAGCAAGGGTTTACTCGAGACCGCCCTCTTTCTTCAAACCAAGTTTACGCCGACGAATGGCCAGGACCATCGCACCCCCTACGATGCCTCGGCTACTTTCACCACCCAAGTGAAACAGTCCTTCGACAGCTCGCTCGGCCCACCTGCACACCGAGTATGTCGACTCCTATGTCTTGCACGGGCCCTATCAGCGGCAGCGGATTGGGAGACGCGGATTGGGAGGTGTGGGCGGCCATCGGAAGGGCTCTATCAGATCAGGGAAAACCAAAATGATCGGCATCAGCAATGTCACGGCTGGGCAACTCACCCAGCTCTGTGCGCACAGGCGGAGGTCGAAACCCATGATGGTGCAAAACCGCTGTTATGCCGCACTCGGATGGGACAAAGAGGTGCGGAGATCTGCCGAGTCCATGGCATCATCTATCAAGGCTTTTCGCTATTGACTGCCAATCGAGAAGTGTTTGCCGATTCAGGCATTCGGGCCATCGCCCAACGGTTAGGGACCGGTCTTGCACAAGTCGTCTTTCGGTTTGCGATGCAGGTTGGGATGCTCCCGTTGACCGGCACCACGAACCCGCAACATATGAAAGATGATCTCCAAGCTGAACAGCCTACCCTCACCGCTGATGACATGCGGTTGATTGAAACGATCGGGATGTAAACCACGAAGCCCTGAGGGATTTCAGGGGCGGGCTTTGCCACGTTGTTGCGATCCCGTTAGCAGGATGCTGAGAAAGTCCGCCAGCACCGCGTCCGTGGCGCGTGCAGCTCGAGACAGGCTCAAGGCGTGATCCGAAGTTCGGGGTACGCCGGTTCGAAAACCTCGAATTCGCTCGCTCGCGGCTCTTGCTCGGCGCCGCCGCCTCGCTCGAGCTATCCTGCGGGATCTGGTCCTCGTGTCCCAGACGTGCAGGCCATCGAAGTTCTGCTGTGCTGAAATGGTTTTTCCGCAGCCTGTTAGGATTTGTTCGATGTGGCTGGCTGGATACCGGGCTAGTGATGCCGAGGTCTTCGATTAAGGCACGTAGCGGTTCTGCAACCGACCAGGCCTGCGCGAAGCAACCCCGTGCCCGGTGCGGCGCTTCCGCGTCAAAATCTCGGAGACCTGGCCGAGACAGGCGTCATGGAGATGGCCCTCCAGCCCGTCGAGAAACGCCCGTGCCTGTCGGTTCTTTGCCGAGCTCTTGCGCGTGTACCTTCCGCCAGGCTGTGACAAACGGTCCCAACAGAAACGGCCAGACGGTGCCTTGATGGTAGGCCCCGTCTCGCGCCCAACAACCGCACTTCCGTACCGCGGGCTATAGCGGCTGTCCTTTGGCGAGAGGGGTCCGCAGCCCCACCGGCGTGAGCAGATGGTCCTCCACGATCCGGAGGATTTGCTCGGCCTGTTCCTGGGTCACCAGGTCGTCACAGAGGGCGACCGCGTAGATTTGATTGGGACGAATCGACGCATCGTTGCCCTCTGGTCCGTCGATCACGTCGTAGAGAAATCCGCCTGCTTCGTTCCAGAACTTCGCGCGGAAGAACGCCACGGTTCGCGTCCGATCCTCTCGGCAGCGCATCGCATAAGCCGGCTCGCCGAATTTCGTCGGCAAAATGTTCGCCGATTTCCAAAGTCCTCGCCCACAGCGCTTGAATCTCGACCGGCTTTCCATGACGCGGCGTGACGACCCAGTCGCCGACTTCTTCGCATCCATCCACGTGAGTTGCGCGCCGGGCACGCCTCCGGCGATGAGCCCGTCTTCATCCATATGGATGCTGTAGCGAGTGCCTTGCCGATAGCCGTCGATGATGCGCGTTTCACCGCAGGCCAGGCCACTTCCGCGGACGCGCGCTTCGTCTTTGCTGTAGGCGAGATACCGTTCAATTGCGTGGATAAACCAGAGTGAGGCGTCGATCGTGTTGTACTCCGGCTGCTCGCCGATGTCAGGGAAGCGGTTCGGGACCATGCCCTGCGAGATAATGCGCGGCGAACGATCTCGATGGGTTTGCCAGGCTATCTCCCACCGGCCTGTTACCAGGCAGGAGTCCCGGCAGCGAGATGAAGGTGTTCTCGTCCCCAGTCGGTGAACCAGGGATAGCCGGCAATGACGGTCTGCCGGCTGCCTCGTGTCGAGAGATAGTCTCCACGGCGCACCAGAGTTCGCCGGCCAACGGATCAGTAGTTGGAGCCGCAGCTCGAAGACCGGTTCGTCTCTTCCGTTCACTCTCGGTCAGAGCCGTTACATCAACCGAGTCGATTGACTCGGTGGTGAGGACCAAGGTTGCAGCTGACTCCACGATTGAGCTGGTAGGTGCACTCACCAGGCGACCACCAATCTTCTTCGAAATCGAGCCCTCGTTGTTGTTCAGCCGGAAACTGAACAGCTCGAAACCACGTCGGGTCATGGCGATACCCTCCGTTCTGGAACGCCTGCACCGATGGTAACCCACTGTAGGCGCCGGGACACGAGTCCGTCAGTCACTGTGGTGGCGGTGGTGGACAGACTGTCGTTCTCGTGATGGGTCGCGTGATAGTCGCGCCCGCTCACCATCGGTCGCACGCGCAGGGTGATCGCCTTCTTGGTTTTCCCTGACGAGCATCCATCGGATTGTCACCAGGTCGCGGCCGCGCACGCAGAAGACTTCTTGTTGCACGACCGTGCCGGCTGGCAGTCATAGGTCCAGGTCGGCCAGGGGTCTGTCGTGAAGCCCAGTGCATTGTTTGTATCCTTCCGGGTGAATGGCGTTGGGGTAGAGATTGGTCGAGAGCGGATAGGATTGGCCTTCGATGTCGATCCATGCTTCGAGGTGATTCACGAGGACAAACCGTTCACCCGGCGGCTGGCGCGCCGTCAGCAGCAACGCATGGTAGCGGCGTGTGTTCGCGCCCGCGACTGTGCCGGACGAGAACCCACCGCGACCGTCGGTCTCCAGCCACTCAAGGCCCAAGGCTCGATCGAGATTCTGGCACTCTTCTTTCTCAATCTTCATTATTACTCACTCTTCACCGGCGGTGCGGATTGGGTGGTCTTACACTGCGCGCGTCCAACGAGGGCCTTCCCCCGTTCTCACCCGCCCACCCTCACGGCGCCGAGACGCGCTTCGTTTCCCGACAGGCCGCGCGTTGCGCGAGCAAGAAGACCGCCTAATCTGTGCCGTCCTACTCCCCTGACTGTTGAATCAGCTTCGCCACCAATCCCGTCCAGCCCGTTTGGTGACTCGCGCCGATGCCGGCGCCGTTGTCTCCATGGAAGTATTCGTAGAAGGGAACCGCGTCTCGCCAGAGGGATCTTCCTGGAACTTGGCGGTGCCTCCGAAGACGGGGCGCCGCCCGGTTTGGTCGCGGAGAAAGATGTGGGTGAGCCGCCGTGACAATTCCGCGGCGACTTCGTTCAAGGGTATGGCTCCGACCAGAGCCGGTCGGACATTCGACTGTATAGTCGTCGCCAAGGAAGTAGTGGAACTTCTGGAGCGATTCGATCAGCAGATAGTTGACGGGAAACCAGATCGGACCACGCCAGTTCGAATTGCCGCCGAAGAGCCCCGTGCTCGATTCGGCCGGCTCATAGTCCACTCGATAGTCCATGCCCATCGCCGAGAGCAGATAGGGGTGATCTTTGTGGTAGCGCGAGAGGCGCGGATACCGAACGGAGAGAGGAATTCCTCTTCATCCAGCATATAGCCGCAGGACTGATTTTAGCCGCGTTCGATTGACCAGCGAGAGAAACCGCCGAACTCCCCGTCTTGTGATTGCGTTTCCACATGCGCGCTGAAGTCGGGACGGTTTTCGATGAACCACTGCATGCGGTGTTTGAAGCCGGGGAGGCTATCGATCAGTTCAGAATCCAACGTTTCAACCGCAAAGAGCGGGATCAGCCCGACCAGTGACCGGACCTTCAAGGGAAGCGTCTGCCCGTCCGGAAGATGCAGGACGTCGTAGAAAAATCCGTCTTCCTTGTTCCACAGCTCGATTTTCTCGCCGCCGATGTTGTTCATGGCCCGGCAGATGTAGACGAAGTGCTCGAAGAATTTGCTGGCGACATCCTCGTACGCCCGATTTTCTCGGGCCAGTTCCAACGCGATCGAGAGCATGTTGAGGCAATACATGCCCATCCAACTCGTCGCATCGGATTGTTCGATGTGACCGCCGGTCGGCAAGCGGCGCGCTGCGGTCGAAGACCCCGATGTTGTCGAGGCCCAGGAAGCCGCCCTGGAAGATGTTCTTGTCCTTCGGTATCTTTGCGATTCACCCACCAGGTGAAATTCAAGCAGCAATTTGTGAAACACGCGCTCCAAGAATACGCGATCGCCCACACCCTTCCGCTTCTTGTCGATCTTGTAGACGCGCCAGGCGGCCCACGCATGCACGGGAGGATTCACATCTCCAAACGCCCATTCGTAGGCGGGAATCTGGCCGTTCGGATGCATGTACCACTCACGGAGCATCAGGATCAGCTGTTCCTTGGCAAAGGTCGCATCCACCAACGCCAGCGGAATGCAGTGAAACGCGAGATCCCAGGCCGCATACCAGGGATACTCCCACTTGTCCGGCATGGAGATGACGTCGGCGTTGTAGAGATGCGTCCAATCCGAGTTGCGTCCATGGAGCCGTTCTCTGGGCGGTTCGGACCCAGTCGGGTCGCCCTTCAGCCACCGATTGACGTCGTAATGGTAGAACTGCTTGCTCCAGAGGAGGCCGGCAAACGCCTGCCGCTGGACGCGCCGCGCGTCTTCTGAGAGATCGGGCGGCGCGAGTTCGTCGTAGAACTCGTTGGCCTCCTGAATTCGCTGCGTGAACGTGGCGTTGAAAGCCTCGCGCGTGAGACCCTTCTCGCCATCGTCGTTCGTCAAGCGAAGATGGATGGTGTCCGATGCGCCAGGAGCCAGTGAGAGGGTGTAGTGAGCGGCGGCTTTCGAGCCGATCTTGTCGGGGTTCACCGCTTCTTTGTCGCCGCGCACCACGTAATCATGAAAGCTGTCTTTTACATAACGGGCTCCCTCCGCATCGCCGTAGAGCCGACTGGTGTTTGTCTCGTTCTCCGTGAACAGCAACGTCGGCTGTCGCTCACACCAGAGGCGTCGTCGTCCGTAGTACTCGTGGTCCAGTTCGATGACGCTCATGCCCTCGGCGGCTTCTCCTTCACGCATTCGCGGCCGGCGCGCGTCGAGCCCCAGGACCAGGTGTTTCGAAACCAGAGCGTCGGCAAGAGTGTCAGCTCAGCGGGATCGGGCCCCTGGTTGACTACCTGGATGCGGATTAAGAGATCTTCCGGTGTAGCCTTGGCATATTCCACGACGACGTCGAAGTAGCGATTCTCGTCGAAGACGCCGGTGTTGATCAGTTCGTATTCCAAGTCCCGCCGGCCCCGTCGACGATTCTCCTCGACGAGCTTCGCATAGGGAACTCCGCCTGCGGGTACTTGTAGAGGTACTTCATGTAGGAGTGGGTCGGGGTCGAATCGAGATAGAAGTAATACTCTTTGACGTCTTCGCCATGGTTCCCTTCATTGCCCGTGAGGCCGAAGACCCGTTCCTTCAGAATGGGATCTCGTCCGTTCCAGAGGGCGATGGCGAAGCAGATATATTGGTGACGATCGGAAATGCCGGCCAGTCCGTCCTCATTCCAGCGATAGGCGCGCGAGCGAGCTTGGTCGTGAGGAAACGATTCCCAGGCGGTCCCGTGCGGGCTGTAGTCTTCGCGGACGGTTCCCCAGGCCCGTTCGCTGAGATAGGGCCCCAGCGTTTCCAATGTTCCTGCCGGCGGGCGTCTTCATCGAGACGCTGCTGTTCCGCGCGTGAGCGGTGGTGGACTGGCTGGGTTTGATGGGACGGTTCGGCGTGAATGTGGCATGGGACTCCTCAGCGGCTCGTGTAGGAGAACAGTCGGCGGAGCAGGCTTTTTCTTACAAGCCTATCAGGAGAATGACTCAGTCCGCCAGAAGCCGCTCTGCCTCAAAAACCTTAGAGGGTAAGAGGTGAAACGTCCACAACGTAGGGCTGCTCGAGTGCCTTCCTTCAAGCCCTCACATTTTGACGGGTCGCGTCTCACGGATCGTTGAACTGCGAGACCGCCCGTCACAGCCGCGTACTCTCGCTAGCAGCAGATGCTTCATGAATCATGTGGGTTCTGAGGGGGGTTCGATGAGCCGAAGGGTGTAGAGGTACTGGTAGAGTCCTTTACGGTCCATCAGTTCGGCATGGGTGCCGGTTTCCACGAGCCGCCCTTTGTTGAGGACAAGAATGCGATCAGCTCGTTGGATGGTCGTCAAGCGGTGGGCGATCACAAAGGTCGTTCGGCCTTTCATGAGTTGTTCCAGCGCTTCCTGGACGAGTCGTTCCGACTCACTATCGAGGGCAGAGGTGGCTTCATCCAACAATAAGATCCGTGGATTTTTCACTATGGCCCTGGCGATGGCGATGCGCTGCCGCTGTCCGCCCGACACATTGATCCCCTTTTCCCCACGATGGTTTGATACTGGTCCGGGAAGCTCATGATGAAGTCGTGGGCATGGGCCGCACGGCTCGCCGCCACCACCTCTTCCTGAGTGGCCTTCCCGTCTCCGTAGCGGATATTGTCGAGAATCGTTCCACCGAACAAGATTGTCTCTTGCGGGACCAGCGCGATTTGCCGATACCAACTGTCCATTGTGACCTGGCGGAGATCTTGCCCGTCGATGGTGATGTGCCCCTCAGTCGGATCGTAGAAGCGGTGGAGCAAGTTCATCACGGTTGTCTTTCCGGCGCCGGTGGGACCGACGATGGCGACTAGTTCGCCTGGCTTGGCTTCGAACGACACATCCGTCAAGACCGGTTGGCGTGGATCGTAGGCAAAGCTGACGTGCTCCGCCCGGATGTGTCCCGAGACGGTGGACAGCGGCGTGGCCGCGGGGAGTCGCTCACCTCGGAGCGTGTGTCCAGAATTTCGAACACCCGTTGGGTGGCACCCTGTGCCTCCCTGATCTGCGCGAACACGCGGGCAGCGGAACTGAAGGGGCCGATCAGAATTCCGGCAAAGAGGACGAACGCAAAGAGATCGCCTGGCGACACACTCCCGTCGATGACCTGGCTTCCCCGTACCACAACACCGCTGCCGCGGCAGAGAAGGTGAGGAGGCTGATGACGGGAATAAACACCGCCATGGTGCCGGCCCGTCGCATCGTCAACGCCAAGGTCTGTTCGACTTGCGCGGCAAACCTGGTCTCTTCGCGCTGTGATTGGACGAAGGACTTCACGATCCGGATGCCGGAGATCACTTCCTCGATCAGGGTACTCAAGGCAGCGGTTTGATCTTGAATCGAGGTCGAGAGGGATTTCAGCCTTCGCCCGAAGAACTTGGCCACGAGGACGAGCAAAGGGAGCAGAACCAGGATCAAGAGGCAGAGCCGCCAATTCATCGTCAATAAGAAGGTGATTCCTCCGACGAAGGTCACGAGCTGTTTCGCACTGTCGATCGGCGTTTCGGTGACGACCGATTGGATGACCGTCACATCGTTCATGAGCCGTGAGAGGAGTTCGCCGGTTCGCCGGCGGGCAAAGAAACTCACCGATAAGGTATGCAGATGCGCAAAGAGATGCTGGCGAAAGTCGGCGACGATGCGCTGCGAAATCCACGCAGTCAGATAGCTATGGCCCATTGAACAGAGCCCCTGCAGGACGACGAGCCCGAGAAAGACGGTGATCAAGTCCGTCATCCTGGACTGGTTGTGCTGCACGGTAATGATGTCCCACAGCGTGCCGGCCAACCGCAGCAGGGCCAGATTGATGGCGGCGACACCCATGACCAGCAGGCCTGCCAGCACCATGCGGGACAGGTAGGGCTTCAGGAACGGGAGAAATCGTGAGAAGGTGGACATAGATGAGGGGCGATCTTAGCAGACTGCGGAAAAACTATGTTGGCACGGTTGAATCTCGATGTGAGAACACGTGTGGCACAACAGGAGAACAGTTCCGCAGGATAGCTCGAGCGAGACTCGGCGGGTCGAGGCCGCAGACGAGGGAGAGTTCGAGGTTTTCGGACTGCGAACCCCTGAACTTCGGATCACGCCTTTCTCGCAGTGTCTCGTGACTCAAGCGACCGCGATCTCTGGCGCTGGCGGACTTTTTCAGCATCCTGTGAGAGGAGGTGGCTACGGAAAACCAAGAGAGAACGGCAGAGGGGAAGACGCAAGCCGGAGGCGTTGTCGGCAGCTACAGCTGTGCGATGGACTCGATCAGGTTCTTGTTAACGGCCACGAAGTCCGAGCGATCCTTCTCGTCGATCACCACGTCGGTGAGGCTGATAAAGAGACGTTGCTCTTCGTTAATTGCATCGGACACACGATTCCGCATGGGAGGAATGAGAAAGTCGCCAACGTAGACGCAGTTCACAGTCCGGACGCGGATGCGAACCTTCTTGCCTTCGGGCACGGACCCCTCCTCCCCTTCTCGGGTGAGCCTAGCTTTTACGACGTTCAAACTTTTGACGCCGGCGCAGCTTCTTGTACTTGTGCTTGCGCATTTTTTACGGCGTTTTTTCAGCACACTGGACATGCGTTCTGTCTCCTGCAAGGGGCGGAGTGTAGAAGTTTTCGCCTCAAATTGCAAGGTCATCAACGGATTATGTCAACCACGGATTAAATTGATGATAAGTGGGCCGGAGCCGAACGGCTTGGGGATCTGCGATGCGGTGAGAGCCGGCTCACGGGTCGCTTGACCTGCCTGATACCCGTTCCTATACTGCGTACTGCATCATGTTCCCGTACAAATTCCCACTGCTTCCCGTCTTGCTCCTGCTCGGCTCGATATCCTTGATCGGCGTCGGCTGCGGTGGCAAGACGATTCAATATCCCGAAGATCACGAACGGTACCTCCGTATCGATCGGGCGGTGGAATCGCTTCGCCAAGCGTATGTGAAGAAAGATTCGTCGGATCTGGCCTCGCTCATGATGCCGATTGACCAGCTTGACCGGCTGCGGGAAGAAGCCCAAGGCGATTTCGAGACATTTAGTGCCATCACGTTGGACTTCGCGCGTCGAGCGCATTATGATCGAAGGGGACGACATCGATGTGTTCGTGCATTGGCAGGGGCTGTGGAAAAAGATGCGGACGATCCGGGCCTCCGTCAGCGAGGTCAAACGCGATTGCAGTGGGTCGGAACACAGTCGATTCTTTTGCGCGGGGTTCAGGGCGATGCTCCCTTCGGTATGAAAGCTCGGCAGGCCACGATCGATCCCACACGTTCTCCCAAGAAGAAGTAATCCATGCCATCTCGTCGATCCCGTGCTCCGGTGCAGGCTGATTTCCTGGTCATTGGGAGCGGTGTGGCCGGTCTCCGCGCGGCGTTGGAGCTGAGCCGTTCTGGCCGTGTCATGGTGCTGACGAAAGGGCATCCGCTTCAGAGCAGTTCGATCCATGCGCAGGGCGGGGTGGCGGTGGCGATGAGTGAAGAAGACGACGTGGCCATCCATTTAACCGACACGCTCAAAGCGGGGCATGGGCTCTGCCGGAAAGAAGCGGTGCGGGTCCTCGTCGAAGAAGGACCTGAACGGATTCAAGAATTGATCGGGTGGGGAGCCAAGTTCGACAAAGTTGGTGGCAAGTTCGCGTTCGCTCGGGAGGCTGCCCACAGCCGAAGCCGCATTCTGCGCGCGCGGGGGATGCGACGGGGAACGAGATGGTGCGAGTGTTGATTGCCGAGGTGAATCGGCAGGAGCGTATTCAGCGATTGGATCATCACTTTACCGTGGATCTCGTAGTCGACGCCGGACGTTGCTGTGGGGCCGTTGTGCTGGATGAAGGGTCTGGTCGCCAGTTCGTGTTGCCGACTCGCGCGATCGTGCTGACCACCGGCGGGGCCGGGCAGATCTATGCGCGGACGACCAATCCCCCGAACGCCACCGGTGATGGAATGGCCATGGCACTGCGCGCGGGCGCGGTGCTTCAAGATATGGAGTTCGTTCAATTCCATCCCACTGCACTATATTTGCCATCGAGTCCGCCCTTCTTGCTGTCGGAAGCGATGCGAGGCGAGGGTGCGCAGCTGCGCAATAATAAAGGGGCGCTGTTCATGCAGCGATACCACCCCATGGGCGCGTTAGCGCCGCGCGACATCGTGTCCCGGGCAATCTTGGCGGAAATGGCGGCGACGAAAGCGCGTCATGTCTATCTTGACGTCACCCACTTGGGTGCGGAGTTCGTGAAGCGGCGATTCCCGACGATTTATGCGACCTGCCTTCGCTATGACATCGATATCACGGAAGAATGGATCCCTGTGTCTCCCAGCGCGCATTATATGATGGGTGGGGTCTGGACTGATCTGAACGGTGCGACAACGGTACCAGGGCTCTTTGCCGCCGGGGAGGTGGCCTGTAGCGGTGTGCATGGAGCGAATCGTCTGGCGAGTAATTCCTTGCTCGAAGGATTGGTGTTTGGCGTGCGTGCGGCATTAGCAGCCGTGGCTTTTGCCGACAGGCACGAGCTCTCCGCACTGTCGTCTCAGGAGGCCACGCTCCGAGCGGGCCAATTCGGCACACTGGAGGATGCGGAAAAGTTGCGAAGCTCACTTCGGCGAACGATGTGGGGACAGGTCGGCGTCATTCGTTCGGGCGAGTCACTCATCCGGGCCTGTGCTCAACTGTCACGGTGGGCCCAACTCGTGACTCAGCCGTTTGCAAGCCGAGCAGCGCTGGAAGTGAAAAATATGGTGCAGGTGGCGCAATGCGTTGCGGAAGCGGCGCTGTGGCGAGAGAATAGCGTCGGGGCGCCATTACCGGTCAGATTTTCCAGAGGCCAAGCGGGCCGGTTGGCAACAACACAGTCGCCTATCGAGTGGGGAAGTCGTTAGCGGGAAGAGATCTCAGAAATCGCAGGGGCTGTTGTTGTCTCTGCGGGGGCGTATCGGCTGACCGGACGTTCCGTGATGACGCCATCGCGGACAAGGAACGTGCGGTAGTATCGGAGAACCTTCCGGACGTATTGCCGGGTTTCATCGAACGGGGGAAGTGCCTGATAGTGGTCGACCGCATTCTCTCCGGCATTGTAGGCCGCCAGGGCCAGCGGTAAATTCCCATGGAAGCGGTCGAGCAGCTGGCGTAAGTATTTCGTCCCTCCGCCCACATTATCATCTGGATCATACATATCCCGCACATCCAGACGCACGGCGGTCTGTGGCATCAATTGCATCAGGCCGATAGCGCCAGCGCGAGAAACCGCCCGTGGATCAAAGTCCGATTCAGCCTTGATGACGGCTCGGATCAACGCAGGATGGAGCTGGTGTTGCGAAGAGTGCCGACGAATGACTGGTTCGAGTTCTCGCTCGGACAAGGTGGCGTGGAATCTGCTGGATTCGACCTCAATTTTTCGATAGCGCGAGTCTGACGGGACGTTGGTGAGGGAGATCGAGCCGTCGCGCCCGACGAACTGATAAATTTCTGCCGTGGTTGTTGGCACGGAGAAGGCCAGCGAGCCGATTCCTGCGATCACCGTCGTGGTGAGCCCAATGGCCGCGTGCCGCCGGAGGGATGTCATTATTAGAGAAAAGGTGTTGTGCATGGTTGCAACGATATCAGTCTGTCACTGGGTGTCAAGAAACTGCAGATCTTGTGCCTGGAGGCCAGTAGTAAATAGTGCAGGAAAACAACGGGGTCTGTGAGGGTGTGAAGCGGCTATGGTTCTAAAAAACGCGCTCGGTTGGCAATAAATAGTCTGTGGAGCTGCTGGGTGAGAAGTCCCGGTGTTCCATTCCCCACAGGATGCCCGTCCACCATGGTGACCGGCATCACTTCCATACTCGTGTTGGTGAGAAAACACTCGTCTGCCTTATGAATCGCCTCGATCCCAAAATGTCCTTCGTCAACCGGGATCTGTGCTTCTTGCGCGAGGCTGAGCACGATGTCGCGCGTGATTCCGTCCAGCAGGCCGCATGCAAGTGCCGGGGTGCAGAGCCGGCCTGCTCGGACGAAGAAGAGATTGCTGACGGTGCATTCCGTCAGATGCGATTCCCAATTGAGCAGGATGCTGTCGAAGGCTCCGGCCGCGATTGCTTCCCGTTTAGCCAAAATATTGTTCAAAAAGTTGGTGGCCTTGATCTGGGGCGAGAGAGCGCTGGGCAGGTTCCGTCTCGTTCGGGCGACGATCAGGTTCACGCCGATACGGTATTGTTCGGGTGGGGAGGGTGAAGCGGTTTGGTCATGATCACCACGGTGGAGTCGGGCAGAGGGCCGGATCGAGGCCGATGTCGCCGGCTCCTCGGGAGATGGTGATGCGAAGATATGCGTCGGTGTGTTCGTGTCCGACGTCATTCCGCGTCATAGCTTCGTGGAGGAGCGCCGGCCACCTGTGCTCTGGGAATTGGGATGGTCAGGCCGATCGCGTCCGCAGACCGGCGAAGCCGAGCAAGATGTTGGTCCTGCATGAAGATCCGGCTCCCGTAGGAGCGAATCGTTTCATACACGCCATCGCCGTAGAGAAAACCATGATCGAAGACGGAGACGACGGCCTCCTCTTCTTTCACGAACCGATCATTGAGATAAATCCACATCATTACGTTTGTTGCAGTGCGCTGAAGAAAGCCTGGGCCTTCTGGAGCGTTTCCTCGTATTCCTTGGCCGGATCGGAGTCAGCGACAATCCCGGCACCGACTTGCAAGTATCCCTTCCCCCACACCATACCAAAGTTCGAATCACGATATTGAGATCGAGGTCTCCGTTCCAGCCGATGTACCCAAATGATCCGGTGTAGGGACCACGGCGTACCGGCTCCAGTTCCTCAATAATCTCCATGCAGCGGATCTTTGGCACGCCCGTGATGGTGCCCCCGGGAAATAGCGCCTGAATCAGATCGAAGGGCGTGGCGTCCGGCTTCAAGGCGCCGCTGATATTGGACACGATATGGTTGACGTGGGAATACTGCTCAATCGTCATGAACTCATCGACCTGCACGCTGCCGAATCGGCAGACGCGGCCCAGGTCGTTCCGTTCGAGATCGACGAGCATGAGGTGTTCCGCCCGCTCCTTTTCATTCGCGAGTAATTCGCCGATGAGACGTTGATCGTCACGAGCGTCGAGCCCGCGTGGCCTGGTTCCGGCAATCGGACGAGTGTCCGCCTGCCGGTCGTGCAGGCGGACTAGCCGTTCGGGCGAGGAACTGATCAACGTGACATCGTCGAAGTGCATGAGGCCCGAGAAAGGCGAGGGGTTAACGGCTTGAAGACGTCGATAGAGTTCCTGTTCGTAGGGCTGTCGATCCCCGTCATCGTTGTAGGTGCTGGGAGGTTGCAGGGTGAATCGATGCGACAGGTTGGCTTGGTAAATGTCTCCTGCCGCAATGTATTCCTGGCAGCGCCGGACTCGATCGAGGTAGGCATCCCGCGTTTGGTTCGGATGAAAATCCATCTGATCGAGGGAGGGAGATTCTTGAGGGGAGCGGGCCTTCCGCTCAACCTGGCTTCCCACTCGGCCAGTCGGTCTAAGCCTTCGCGATAGAGCTCCTCTCGTGGCTCTCCCAAAAACCGTTCCATGGGCGGGCAAAAGATAATCTGCAGACGATCGGTTTGATGATCGACGGCGGTGATGATGTCATACAGACCGAATTGCAGATGGGGCAGCAGCAGATCGTCCTTGGCAATGGATGGAAGCGTTTCAAAGTCGCGCACGAGGTCGTAGCTGAGGTAGCCGACGGCTCCGCCCCAAAAAGCGGGCAGGCCTGGAGGAGCCTCGATCTGAGGGCCGGCGATTAGTCGGCAGAGGCTTCCGAAGGGATCATTCGACGAGCATTCGCCCCCTTCGTGGGTCCGAAGGGATGCCTGTCCTTGTCGCCCAGTCAGTACCGAGAAGGGCTGCTCCCCAGAAATGAATAGCGGGCTCCGCCGTCCGTTCCCTTCCCGCTGTCAAGTAAGAACGATGGCTGAGAGGGAAACGCAATCAGGCGGTACAACTCAAAGGGTGTTTTCCCTTGGCTGTCAATCGTGAGAACCAAGGGCTGTGGAGGACCGCCCAGGAACGATGGTTGGGAGAAACGAGTCATGGGTAAACGTGTATCGCTTTACACATACGCGCCACTCACTATACCCCACTGTTTTGGTTGTGTGATAGCTCATAGTCGGCTTGACAATTTCACAGTGATTCTGCTTGAATTGCGCGCCCGCCATCGGCAGAGTCCTTGCGTTATGTGCAGCATTGCACTCTCCTCCGTGGGTACGACATGCCCCCTTCACAAGATCCATTGTACGCGGGGCTCGGCCAAGCGGTTCGGATCGGAGCCGATCTGCTCGCTTCGCTGATTGTCGGAGGAGGGTTGGGTTGGGTGTGTGACACATACCTCTTCGGCTCCACTCCTGGGGGATTGTCGGAGGTCTTGTGTTGGGCGTCGTGGCCGGGATCAGGAATGCGTACCGGTCGGCGCAGCGGTGGCCGAAGACATAACGCGTTTCAACGGAAAGTACGAAAGCGCCATGGAAGAAAGTCCGCTTCATCCGTTCGAGCTTCACAACTGGATATCAATTTCGCTTGCCGGATTGGATATTTCCATTAATAAGGCCGTTGTCATCATGTGGGTTGTCGTCTCCCTGGTGGCGGTGCTCATGGTGATGGCAGGAGCGGCACGCAAGCTGGTGCCTGGCAAGTTACAGAACATGGCGGAGATAATTGTGGATTTTATTCGCGGCATGATTATGGATACGATGGGCAAGAGGGGATGCGGTTTTTCCCCTCATCGCCACCCTGTTTCTGTTTATTCTCTTTTGTAATCTTATCGGGTTGATCCCCGGCAGCTACACCGTGACGAGTCAGATTGTCGTGACGGCCGTGTTCGCCTGCATGGTGTACGGGCTCAGCCTGATCATGGGATTTTGTTACACGGGGTGAAGTTCCTGGGCATTCTCGTTCCGCCCGGCTCGCCGGCCTGGCTACTGCCGTTGATGATCCCAATCGAGTTGATCAGTCAATTGGCGCGGCCCATTTCGCTGTCCGTTCGGTTATTTGCAAATATGACGGCCGGCCACGTGATTCTCGGGGTTCTGTTCGGCTTGGCCATCAGCGGCGGATTGTTAATCGGGTGGTTGCCCTTTGCATTCACGGTCGCGATGAATGGATTGGAAGTCGGTATCGCGTTCATTCAAGCCTATATTTTTACCATGTTGACCTGCGTCTATTTGGGGGACGCATTCCATTTGCACGGCCATGATGAGCACGCGCACTAGCACGTGTGAGTTCAGACAAGGGAGGAGTAGGACACAATGGATTCAGCAGCAGCAGCATTGTTGGGCATGGGATTAGCTGCGGCAGGGTTTGCCGGGGCTGGTGTGGGGATCGGCTACATCTTCGGGAAGATGATTGAAGCGGTAGCGCGCCAGCCGGAAGCAGAAGCCCGCGTCGGAAAGTATATGTGGATCGGGTTCGCGCTGGTGGAAGCCATTGCGCTGTACGGCCTGGTCATTGCCTTTATCATAATGGGCCTCCGCAAATAGGAGCAGGCGTAGGTCTAGGTCAAGGCTGAGGAAGCATCTCAACCTCAGCCCCAACCTCGGCCTTTCTGATGTGAACCATGCCGCAGTTTGAATCTCATTTTTTCTTCTCTGATCTTTTGGGAAGTCCTGTCGTTCGCAATTCTTCTCTTCGTGCTCTACAAGTTTGCCTTTCCCGGCATCTTGAGTGCGTTGGAAGAACAGGAAAAGAAAATTAAGGACAGTCTTGATCAAGCCGAACGTCACCGGTCAGAGGCCGAACGGAAACTCAAGGAGTACGAGGCCAAGCTGAACAACGGCTGCGAAAGAGGCGGAAGGAATTCTGGCAGCCGCAAAGGAACGGGCGCAGCGGCTTATGGAGGAAAATGAGCAGCGGCTGACGGCCGAAGCCGAGCGGATCAAGGGCGATGCGACGCGTGAAATCGATCATGAGCGTCGCAAGGCAATTCAGGATATTCGCGCCCAAACGACGGACTTGGCATTGATGGTGGCGGAGAAAGTCGTGCAGCGAAGCCTGAGTGATGCGGACCACCGGAAATTTGCAGACGAGGCGCTCGAGGCGCTGTCAAAATCCTACCAACGATAATTCTTGGACCGGGCGGGGTCAGCCTAGGCTGACCCCGCCCGGTCTGTATCCTTCAAGTCCACACAGATGAAGCGAAACCCGGCCTCGCGGAGACGGGCGCTGATGTGCGCACGCAGGTCCAGGCTGATTCAGCCGAGAAAACTCCTCTGCCCCGAGCCTCGATTCGCGCCACCTCTCCGTGCTCCCGTACACGCACATGGCGAAATCCCTCAGCCTGTAGAATTGCTTCAGCCTGCTCCACGCGACGGAGACTTTCGATCGTGATCGGAATGCCGCGAGGAATTCTGGAAGAGAGGCAGGCGGCTGCCGGCTTATCCCAATTTGAGAGTCCCAAAGCCTGGGCGAGTGCCCGCACATCGGACTTCGAGAGGGAGGCTTCGACCAGCGGGCTTCGAACTCCCCACTCGCGTGCGGCCTTGATTCCTGGTCGATCGTCCCCGAGATCGTCGAGATTCGTCCCGTCCGCAATCCACCGGCTTGCGCGTGGTTCGCGCAGTCCGTCCAGCAATTGATAGAGATCGGTCTTGCAATGGAAGCAGCGGGCTGCATCGTTCTGCACAAAGGCTGGAATATCGAGTTGATCGGTGTGGACCAGTTCATGCCGCGCGCCGATCTCTGCGGCCACCTGCTTCGCGCCGTCGAGTTCGATCGTGGGAAACGTCGGTGAGACAGCGGTGACGGCCAGCGCGTGTTCACCGAGTTGTTCATGGGCGATTTTCAGGACGACGGTGCTGTCAATCCCGCCGGAGAAGGCAACCAGGACGGACTGCATGTCCGAGATTACCTGGCGGAGTGTCTTGAGTCTGCCGTGGAGAGATTCGGTCATCATAGATTCCTGCCTTTAACGTTGCGCCTAGCAGGCTGCGGAAAAACTCTGTAAGCACGCGAACACGTCACTGACGTCTGCACGTCTGGAACAACAGGAGAATACCACGCAGGATGCTCAAAAGCCGTCCGTCTTCATGCAAGGCCGCAGCGAGCGAAGAGGCGAGAGTCGAACGCTCTCTCTGGTACCGTTGAGCCTCCTTGAGCGTATCGCACCTAGAATCTCGTATGCTGGCGGACTTTTTCAGCATCCTGCTAGTGTTTGACCTTCGCTTTGGCAAGGTTGCCCACCACCACTAAGGCGTATCGTTTGGGGTCCAGGTATTGTTTGGCAACGCGCTGCACGTCTTCCTTCGTGACCCGGTCTATCCATTTTGGGTATTCCGTAAAATATTCGAATCCCAGGCCGTAGAACTCCACTTGGGCGAGCACCTGCGCGAGCTTCGCGGTGGAATCAAATCGTAGCGGGAAGCTGCCAATCAAGAATGATTTGGCCTCGGCCAACTCCTGGTCGGACACCGGTGCGTCACGCATGGACTTGATTTCAGACAGGACGCCGGTGATGGCTTGATTCGTCGTCTCCGTCTTGGTTTGGAGGTTGACCCAGAATGAACCGGGCATCAGCCGGGCGTCGAAGTGGCTCATGATCCCATAGGCCAACCCCTGCTTGTCGCGAATCGAATCCATCAAGCGGGAGGAAAATCCACCGGCTCCCAGGATGTAATTCATCACCGTGACTGAATAGAAATCCGGGTGTGCGCGCGAAAGGCCTACATGACCAAGCACAATAGTGGATTGGGTGAGATCTTTCTCGATGAGTTGGACCGTTCTCCGTTCGACCGGCGAGGGCTTCTTCGTATTCCGTGCTGTCGCGGCCACTTTTTTCCAGGTTTCAAAATGGGTTTGTACCAGTGCGGTGGCCTGTTCAAGCGTGACGTCGCCGACGATGGTCAGGATGACTTGGGAAGGGAAGTATTCCCGTCCGTAGAAGGCCTGCACGTCGGCCAGGGTGATCTTGTTGAGCGTCTCCTCCGTTCCATTGACGGGCCAACGGTAGGGGTGTCCGTGGAAGACGAGCTGATTGAACGCCTTCATGGCGATATGGCCCGGGTCGTCGTTGTCGCTTGCCATCTCGCCCAGGAGTTGGGTGCGAATCCGTTCGAATTCCTGCTTATAAAACGCGGGGCGTTGCAGCATGTCCGCAAGCAGGGGTAAAGCCGAGGTCGATGTCTTTCTTGAGTACGCGGGCGGAGGCGGTGGTGAAATCCTCTGAGGCTGTTGGCTTCCAGGGTCCCGCCGACGAAATCGATTTGCTCCGCCTGCTGTTTTGACGTACGCGTGGTCGTTCCTTCGTCCAGGAGACTGGCGACGAGGTTCGCGAGTCCTGCTTTGTCGGGAGGATCTTGCGCAGAGCCGGCCTTGATCAGCGTGTGGATCTCAACGATAGGGAGGAAATGTTGCTCAAGGACGAGCACCGTGATGCCGTTTGTCAGTCACAAATTTCGTCGGCGCAGATCTCTGCCGCCACACTGGGACCGCTTGCCAAGAGGAAGGCACAGAATCCCATCACGAGGGTCGAGAGTCGCCTGTCGTCGAGGCGCGACAGGCAGTCGTCTCGTCGTTGGCATGATTAGGGCCTTCCCTGTTGCGCGGCGGTGGAGGGCGCCTCTGGTTGTTTGGGAGGCACGGGAATCAGCGTACCGACGGTCCGATTGTCTTCCGTCAAGTATTGGCGGGCGACACGCTGAATATCTTTGGTCGTCACTGCCCGGATTCGTTCGACAAACTGGTCGATTTTCTGCCACCCAGCGCCGACGGATTCAGCCTGTCCGAGCAACATGGCATGCCGGAAGTTGGAGTCCTGTTCGAAGACATGGGTGGCTTCGACCTGGTTCTTCGCCCGTTGGAGTTCTTGCTCTGTCGGCGGATCGGCCTGGAGGCGTTTGATCTCTCGATGGAGGGCGTCCTCGACCACCTCCGGTTTCTGGCCTGGGCTCACGAGGGCATAGAAGTAGAAAAGGCCAGGATCGGTCTGCAGCAAGCTGTATTCTGCTCCGACTGCAAGCGACGACTTTTGCTCGTATACGAGGCTCTGGTACAGGCGCGAGCTTTTCCCATGCGACAGAATCGAATCCAGAATGTCGAGCGCGTACGAATCTTCGCTCGTAAAATTCGGCACGCGATAGCCCATCATGACGAACGGGACTTGCGCATCTCGCTTGAGGAGGAAGCGGCGTTCACCTTTTGTTCCGGCTCCATGGTGGCGATCGGCTTGGGTTCCGGTCCTCGCGGAATCGGTTCGAAGAGCTGTTTGATCGTGGGGAGCAGGCTGTCGGCTTTGATGTCGCCCACCACGACGAGGGTCGCATTGTTGGGTGAGTAATACGTGTCGTAATGTCGTTGCAAGTCATCGAGGGTCATCGCATCCAGGTCGCCGAACCAGCCGATCACCGGCCAATGGTACGGATGGCTGAGATAGGCCTGGGCGAAGAGCGCCTCGACGAGCGCGCCTTGTGGGTCGTCCTCCGCGCGAAGGCGACGTTCTTCCTTCACGACCTCTCGCTCCGTCGTCAATTCAGGCATGTCGAGCACGAGCCCCTGCATGCGATCGGCCTCGAGTTCCAGGGCCAGCTCGACGCGGTCGGCCGCGAGATTCTCGAAGTAGGCGGTGAAGTCCTGGCTCGTGAAGGCGTTGTCCATCCCGCCGTTCTTGCGAATGAGACGGGAGAAGGTGCCTTTGGGATATTTCGCGGTACCCTTGAACATCATATGTTCAAGCATGTGGGATAAGCCCGCACGGCCCATGACTTCGTTGCGTGAGCCGACTTTGTACCAGACTTGGACGGTCGCAACCGGAGCTTTGGGCACTTCGACTAAGAGGACTTTCATCCCATTGGAGAGAATGAATTCACGAGGTTCCGTTGCGACGGCGGGCGATGTGAAGGCGAAGACAAGACTGCTCGCGGCAACCAACCATGATATTCGCATGATGTATCGAGAATACAGCCAGGTCATGATTGGGCGGTGCGCACACTGCATGCTAGCAACGGGATTCGATTTGTGTCAAGGCACGTGCTGCGTATTCAGGCGAGAGATTGCCCAATTGGCCGCAGGCGCCGAGGACGTCGCGTCCCCGGCTCTTACGGACGAACACATCGAGGCCTGCCTGTCGTACGATGGCTTGAAAGGCTGGAAATGTCGCGTTCCGATGGACGGCGGAAGGGACTCCCGGGAAATTCATTGAACGGAATCAGATTGATCTTGCACGCGATCCCGCGAACGAGCTTAGTGAGCCGACGAGCATCGTCGGCGTGATCGTTCACCCCGGCCAGCAGCACGTACTCAAAGGTGAGTCGTCGGGTCGGTGGTAAGGGGTAACGGCGGCAGGCGGCGAGCAATGTTTTGAGCGAGGCGATCCGATTGACGGCCGGCATCAGGCTGGCGCGCTGGTCGTCCGTTGTGGCATTCAGCGAGATGGCCAGATTGACGCCGAGTGGAGGGATATCTTTCAATCGCGCCGCCAGGCCGGCTAGTCGAGACCGTGATGCGTCTCGGCGACCATCCGAGTCCCCACGGTTTGTTGGTGAGTCGCCGGATGGCCTCTGACAAGGCCTCCATGTTGGCTAAGGGCTCGCCCATTCCCATGAAGACGAGGTTGGTGATCCGCTCGCTGAGGATCGAAGGCGATCTTGGGCGGTCAGCACCTGTTCCATAATTTCATGATGGCTTCAAGTTGCGTTTCAATCCCATCGTGCCGGTCAGGCAGAATCCGCAATCCAGGGTACAGCCGACCTGCGTCGATACACAGAGGGTTAAGCGGTCTTCATCTGGAATCAGCACTGTTTCGACGGTGAGCCCATCGCTGAGCGTGAGGACGAGTTTTCTCGTGTGATCGATCGAACGGAAGACCGTGCAGCTTGCGGCGCGTGGAATCGTTGCTTGTGAAGCCAGCGCTGTTCGCTCCGATCGGCCAAGGTCCGTCATCTGGTTGATGTCTTTCGCTCGACGTTGATAGAGCCAGCGCAAAATTTGATAGGTGCGGTAGCGGGGCCATCCGAATTGTTGTACGAGCCGGCCCATCCCTTCTTCATCAAGAGCCAGTAGGTTCGTGGGGGCTGCGCCTGATGGGAGGGTGTCTTTTTCGTGCCGCATGAGGGCAGCCTACCACAGCCTCAAAAAGCTGGAACAAGGCACAGGATTTACGCGGCTTCGCTGGCAACAGGGGTAGCACACTGCTATATATGTTACACAGATCAAAAGGGAGACGACGGGTGCGCGACTATCTCCATCAATGGACCATACGAAACCTGCTCCTTGCCGCGTCTATTGGCTTCTGTGGGTTTGTTCTGTTCTCCGACCAGGTGTCCGCCGGTTCTTCCTCTTCGTCGATATCGAATGGCAGCGACGGTTGTGAGAGCGCGGAGGATTGCTTTCAGGCTGCCGCAATGCCGAAGGAACGACTGGGCAAGGCCCTCAATAAAGATCAAGTGTTGTCGCTCAAGCTTGATCAGGCTGCAACGAGTGATGGAGCGATTTCCCGCGACACTCTGGGCTAAGCGCGCAGGACTGCTGTCCGGGGTGTTGCTCCTCGAGCGGAACCCTGCCGTGGCGATTCAATTTCTCCGCGCGGCTACAACGAGACTTTCCTTCCTTGGATGACTATATCCGACTATGGACGGGGGAGGCGTTGTTGAACCTCGGAAATGCCAAGCAGGCGGCGGAGATGTTCGAAGGCATTCCGCAGGCGGTGCCTGACTCCTATCTACTGACCAAGGCGGCCTATCGGGCAGGGGAAGCGTGGTATCAGGCGTCGAGTTGTCTGGAAGCGACGGCGTGGTTTGCAAAAGCGGTGGAACTGAATGATAAGGAACTAGGGACTCCACGGGCGCTTCTTCGAAGAAGCGCCTGCCAACTGCGAGACAACAACATACGGGAAGGTCGCGAAACATTAATGCAGCTCTGGGTTCGGTTTGCACTATAGTGCCGAGGCAAAGGAAGCAGAGACACTGCTTTCCTCAAATCTTGGTGGCGAGCCGTGGGTCGTTCAGCCGAGCGAGCGGCTTGCCCGGGCCCAGGCGTATCTTGGACAATCTTTCCATGCGGAAGCGATCGAGGAGCTCCGAAAGTTTCTTGCGGCGGATCCGCAGTCGCCCCGGCGCGCCGAGGCGAAGTTGAAGCTCGGCATCGCGCAAGTACGGCTAAAACAGTATGACGAAGCCCGAGAGACGTTCCGTGCGTTGGTGAAAGATGGGGGAACGGAATCCCGCGAAGCGTCGGTCTGGCTCGCCCGCGTCTATCTTCGACAAGGACAGGGGACAAGTTGTTGGATCTCGCCCGTACAATGGCGACATCTTCGCTCTCCGCGGAGCAGAAGGGCCAGATTACTTTGTTCGCCGGGATGTGGTTGGAAGATCAGTACCGCTTTGACGAGGCGATCGAACGGTACCGACAGGTGGCAAAGGTTGGAGAGCCGGTGGCGCAGCGAGCCGAGGCGCGGTGGCGCGTGGGCTGGGTGCATTACCGTATGGCGCGCTATCGTGAGGTTGGTGACGAGCTGCGTCAACTCGGTGATCAGCGCGACAGCGATTTTGAGCCACAAGCACTCTATTGGATGGGGCGCGCGGCCGAATTGAGCCAGCAGCCTCACGCTCGTGATGCGTATGTGCAACTCTGCCAACAATACGTCTATACCTATTATTGCCAGCTGGCTCGCGAACGGATCGATATCCCGTTGTCGGAGCCCCCTGCGGTCGAACAGAGTTCGGCGACCGTCCCAGTCAACGGTGGCACGCCGGCGAATGGTGAGGCAACACGCGTGGTGCCTACGAGGGCAGAAATCGAGCAGCAGCCGGCGTACCGTCGAGCCATTGAGCTCAAGACGTTGGGGTTGGAATCGGATGCTGCGCGCGAGTTGGCCGGGTTGACCGATCGCTATAGCCGAGAACCTGATGTCCTCATGGCGCTTGCGACGATGTTGAACGAGGTGGGTGCCTACCACCATGCACTCCGACTCGCGAGAGCCAGGTTCCGCGATAAGTTGGAGCGAACCGGCGGCATCGTCGACCCTCGTTGTGGAAAGTAGCCTATCCAACCGGCCTTCTTCCCATGATCAAAAGCCAAGGTGCGAGTGGTGTCGACCCCTATCTGGTGGCGGCGATCATTCGAGAGGAGAGTCAGTACGATTGGCAAGCTGTATCGCGGGTCGGTGCAATTGGCCTGATGCAGGTGATGCCGGGAACTGCGAAGAATGTGGCGCAGCGACTCGGGCTTCCCGCAGTAAGTCGGGATGATCTCTTCGATCAAGAGACCAATATTCAGATCGGCGTCCACTACGTCGAACAGTTGCTTGAACAATTTTCCGGGAATGTTGCGTTCACTATTGCCTCATACAATGCAGGGCCGATAGTTGTTAAAAGTTGGATTGCGCTGCACCCTGGACGAAGTCAGGATGAGTTCATAGAATTAATCCCGTATCAGGAGACGCGGCAGTATGTGAAACGCGTACTGCGAAGCTACCGAGAATACATACGACTAGAAAAGGCCTCCTGATGCTATTTCTTGACAAGATCTAGACAAGTTTCTATAGTGCGCCACAACCTGTAGGGGTCTCAAGGAAGAGAGTGAGGGCATGGCACTTGATCGATTGGACGCGTTCGAAAATCGCATTAAAGATTTGGTGAAGCTCGTTCAGGAGCTGAAGAAAAAAACGCAGCGATCGAAGAAGAATTGAAGGTCGTTCGACAGCGACTTGCGGAGAAGGATGATTCGAATCGACGGTGGGAGCAGGAACGAATTGATATCAAGTCTCGTATAGAAAAAGTCCTCGGCGACATCGAGTTGTTGGAGTGTTTTGAAGAACGCAAGGAGGTGGCCCTTGACTAAGACCATTGATGTGGAAATCTACGGCCAACGGTACGCGATTCGTGGCGAAGCGGACGAAGGCGATGTTCGGCGCCTCGCGAGCTTTGTTGATGGCCAGATGCGCCATCTCGCGGAAGGGATGAATACGACGACCCCTTCCAAACTCGCCGTGCTGACTGCTCCTCAATTTGGCCCATCAGTTGTTTGAGCTCGAACGGAAGCGTGCTCAAGGTGAGGCGGATGTCGAGCGCCGGATGAAGTCGCTCATGGAATCAATAGAAGAGCAGGTACCGACCTCGCTCTTTCGCTAGATTCAACTTGCAAAGGGCGATCCCCTTTGTTATCGTAGTTTGTGTGTATCGGGACGTAGTAGATTCTACGAAAGGGATATGATTAGGTCATGCTCGAACCGGTTCAGTGATCCGGGGATACGATGTAGCCATCGCGGAATGGATGTAGGTTCTTGATGCTGGCGAAATTGAGACAATTAGTAGAATGTGTACAAGGGTTTGTCCACCTCATGTATAACTTCTTAGAGATGTTGGGCGAGGTCATAGAGATCATGCTGCCGTCGCGGGAGTGCAGTCTGGGGAAACAGCCAACGGTTGCTTCCGGTTCGCACGATGAATCCCCTCATGCAGATAAAAGCATACCGACGCAGATGGACCTCGTGGGATCTATCTCGCACAGGACATACCCATCATCTCAATCCAGCAAGGCATCCATCCCCGTGGAGTCCGTACTCGGAATAGGTCTGTATACCGCGTTTCCGGCCGTCCTTTTCTAGTCCCTCATCTTTCCACTGCGCCCCCTTCACATTCAAGACCGTCGAATAACGTTGTATCAAACGAGACTGGAAAGCAGGGTTCTTCTCGTCTCGCGACTGTAAAGGGGGAGTCTACATGTCAACCTCAATTATTGCCTATCTGCTGGCAGGACTCGTTGGAGGGCTGCTCGGAATCGGCATTTTTGAGCTGATTCGCCGCTCATCCAGCGCCACGAAGAAGGCACAGGAAGAGGAGCAGTCCCGCCAGGCGATGCAGAATGCTCAACGGGAGGCGGAGAACATCGTCAAAGAAGCCAAGCTGGAAGCGAAAGACCTGCTGCTGCAATCGAAAGTGGAACTCGAGAAAGAGCAGAAGGCCAAGATGGCCGAGCTTGCTGTCGTAGAAAAGCGTGCGATCCAACGAAGTGAGGTCCTCGAAAACCGAATCAGTACGATAGACAAACGGGATAGCGAGGTCCAGAAGCGAGATCTGGAGTTGGGGAAGAGAGAAGAGAAGCTGCTGGTTAAGGAAGCGGCTTGCGATCGAGTGGAAAAGGAGCATCGTGAGGCATTAGAGCGTATTGCGGGAATCACGGCCGACGAGGCAAAGAAGCAGCTGATTCAAGAGATGGAAAGCCAGGCACGGCTGGAGGCTGTTGGGCATGCCAAGCGGACGTTAGAAGAGGCGAGGGAGAATGCGGAGCGGGAGGCGCGCGAGATCATTACCAATTCGATTCAACGAGTGGTGCGTGACTACGTGTCCGAATCCACGATTTCTGTCGTGCCGATTCCGAACGACGCGATGAAGGGACGGATCATCGGGCGGGAAGGACGCAACATTCGCGCGATCGAAGCCGCAACCGGGATCGACCTGATTATCGACGAGACGCCTGAAGCCGTCATTGTCTCGGGTTTTGATCCGTTGCGTCGCGAGATCGCCAAGGTCTCGCTCGAACGGTTGATGCATGACGGGCGCATCCATCCTACACGGATCGAGGAAATCGTTGAGAAAGTCAAAGTCGACATTGATAAGCTCATGTATGACGAGGCCGAGAAAATCATCTTTGAGTTGGGGCTCTCGGATTTTCACCCAGAGTTGATCAAGGTGCTTGGTCGGCTCAAGTACAGAACCAGTTATGGACAGAACAATCTCTATCATTCGCGTGAAGCCGCGTACATTTGCGGCATCATGGCTTCGGAGCTTGGCCTTGACGTGAAGTTGGCGAGGCGGGGGCGCTTCTGCATGACATCGGGAAAGCCGTCAGTCACGAAGAGGAGGGCCCGCATGCCATGCTGGGTGCTGAGATTGCCAAGAAGTATGGCGAGAGCGAGAAAATTGTGAATGCCATAGCAGGGCACCACGAACAAGTGGAGCCGATCTGTCCCGAATCGGTTTTGGTTGCTGCGGCTGAAGCATTATCCGCAGCCAGACCTGGGGCTAGACGGGAAGCCTTGGAGACCTACGTGAAACGGCTCGAGAAACTGGAGTCGCTTGCCACAACCATCAAAGGGGTGCAGAAGGCCTATGCCATTCAAGCGGGTCGAGAAATCCGCGTCATCGTTCGACAGGAAGACATTACCGATGCCGAGTCGTTCCAACTGTCTCGAGACTTGGCGAAGAAGATCGAGCAGGAGCTGACCTACCCCGGTACGATCAGAGTGACTGTGATTCGAGAGAGCCGGTATGTGGAGTATGCCAAGTGAAGGTCCTCTTCATCGGCGATATCTTTGGTGAGCCTGGGCGACGAGCTTTGGCCAGGGCTGTTCCCAGGTTGGTGGCTCAGCGGCAAATCGATATCGTGATCGGGAATGGAGAGAACGCGGCCGGCGGATTTGGCATCACACCGGAGTTGGCAGAAGAGTTGTTCGACCTCGGCCTCGCGGTGATTACGACCGGGAATCATGCGTGGGATAAGAAAGAAATTCTCGACTACTTTCCCCGAGAGCCACGCCTACTGCGGCCGGCCAATTATCCGGAGTGGCGTGCCGGGTAACGGAAGTGTGGTGGTCGAGTCGGCCGGCGGAGAACAGCTCGGCGTTCTCCAGCTGATGGGGCGTGCGTACATGCCGACTTTGGACTGTCCGTTCCAGGTGGCCAAAAAGAATTGGTCGCGCTGAAGAAGCGAACGGTTGCCGTGATTGTTGACATGCATGCGGAGGCCACATCAGAGAAAATGGCGATGGGGCACTATCTGGACGGAGAGGTCGTCGCCGTGGTGGGTACCCATACGCATGTGCAAACGGCCGATGATCAGATTCTCCCGAAGGGGACCGCATATGTGACGGATATAGGGATGACTGGTCCGCTCCATTCCGTAATCGGGGTGAAGAAAGAGTTGGCGATCGAAAAGTTCTTAACCGGGATGCCACGGCGATTTGAAGTAGCCTCGGGTCCCTCCGTCTTTTGCGCGGTGCTGCTCGAACTTGATGCGCGTCTTGGCAAGGCGCTGTCGATCGAACGAATTCGCCTCATCGACTAAAGGAGATCCACCACGAGCCCTTCCGGTTTCTCTGCTTCGCCTGGTCAGGTTACTCCTCCGAAGCGGATTTTAACGGTTTCGGAGCTGACGGGGCTGCTTCGCACCTCGATCGAAGAACAATTCTCCGATGTCTGGTTGGAAGGCGAACTCTCCAATCTCCGTGCTCCCGGATCGGGACACGTCTACTGCACGCTCAAGGACAAGACAAGTCAAATTCGCGCGGTGCTGTTCCGATCCAGCGCGGTGCGGTTGCGCTTTGTCTTGCAAGAAGGGCTACACGTGCTCGTGCGGGGGCGGCTCACGGTCTACGAACCACGCGGAGAGTATCAGATCGTACTCGACACGGTGGAGCCGAAGGGAGTTGGCGCGCTACAGTTGGCATTTGAACAATTAAAAGCACGATTAGCGGCGGAGGGACTGTTTGATCTAGAAAGAAAGAAGCCGATCCCGGCATTTCCTCGTACAGTGGGTGTTGTCACATCGCTAACCGGGGCGGCCATTCGAGATATCCTATCCGTTCTTCGGCGACGCTGGCCGACGCTCCATATTCTTATCGCCCCGGTTCAAGTTCAGGGGAGAGTGCTGGGCGTCAAATCGCTGGGGCGCTATCCGCCTTGAACGACCTGGGTTCTGTGGATGTCATCATTGTCGGGCGAGGTGGAGGATCATTGGAAGATCTCTGGAGTTTCAACGAGGAGATCGTGGTGCGGGCCATTGCAGCGTCCCATGTTCCAGTGGTGTCGGCTGTCGGTCATGAAATCGATGTGACGCTTGCCGACTTCGTCGCCGATCTCCGAGCGCCGACGCCGTCGGCGGCAGCGGAGGCTGTGGTTCCGGTGTTGGCTGAGATCGTGGAACGAATGCGGGAGTTGAAGGTCCGCTTGGGGCAGGTGATGCTCCGGCATTGTGCCTTCGAGCGGCAGCGGCTCGATGCCGGAATTCGAGGGGTAACAGATGTACGCGTGCGCCTTCAGGATGCGGCGCAACGGACCGATGATGTGGTGGATCGATTGCGCGAGATAGTCCAACAACTGCTCACGTCTGGGCGTGAACGGCTTCACAGGGCGCAGCGCGATCTATTCAGTCTCAATCCTATTCTTGCGATCAAGCAAGGTTTGGCGACTGTCCCGCAACTCTCGAAGCGTCTTGAAGGGCAGATGGGCGTGGTATTGGCGCAGCATCGTCACAGGATCCACGCCACGCTGGCGCAGCTCAATACCTTGAGCCCCTTGGCGATTCTTGGACGTGGCTACAGTATTCTTCAAACGGTCCCGGCCGGTCAAATTCTTCACCGCGCGAGCGACGTGGAGGTTGGGCAGGAGTTGGAGGCTCAATTGGCAACTGGGCGATTGGGCTGCGTGGTCACGCGTGTGTGTGATGATTCCTCAGTTTGAAATCGCGGTGCGGTCGAGTATAATGGGCCTCCACCGATATAAATATTTATAACGAGGCGTGCTGTGGCAGCGGTAAAGTTTGAACAGGCAATGGCACGGTTGGAAGCCATTGTTGGAGAATTGGAAAAAAGCGATCTCCCTCTAGATGAGTCGCTCAAGATCTTTGAAGAGGGCATTCGCCTTTCAAAGAATTGTCTCAAGATTCTTGAGGAGGCCGAACATAAAGTAGAAGTGCTTGTGCAAGATAAGAACGGCAAGAAACGAATCCACGCCTTCTCTCCAGACGACGCAGCCGATGAACCGTCCTCCTAGCTTCTCTAGCACAGGCTTTTATTTCCATCCATGCCCTGATGAGTGGCTCCTCTAGTCGATATGGCTACCCTTCCTCGTGTTCACAAAGAACGGTTGGACCGTGTGCTTGCAGCTCAGGGTCTGGTGCCCAGTCGGGAAGCTGCAGCCAGAACCGTCTTGGCAGGCGGAGTATCGGTTGATGGGATTATGGTGGACAAGCCAGCGAAGTTGGTGCCGCTGGATGCGCGGATCGAGGTCGTACAGCCTGCGTTGTTTGTCAGTAGATCGGGTGACAAATTGGCCGCAGCCCTTGATGCCTTTCATATTGACCCGAGAGGGGCAATCGGTTTGGATGTGGGGTGTTCAACCGGTGGGTTTACCGATTGTTTGTTGCAGCGAGGAGCCGCCCGTATCTATGCCATCGACGTGGGGTATGGACAGTTTGAGTGGAGGCTTCGTAAGGATTCGCGTGTTGTCTTGCTCGAACGGACCAACATTCGGTATGTTGACCGTGCAGCGGTCCCTGAGCCGATCGACCTGGCGGTGATCGACGTTTCGTTTATTTCTCTGACCCTGGTATTGCCCCCGGTCGTCCACCTACTCAATAGTTCCGCAGTAGTCGTGGTATTAGTAAAGCCACAGTTTGAAGTCGGTAAAGGTCAGGTAGGACGAGGTGGGATCGTCCGAGATGATGCGCAACGCGAGGCGGTGACTAAGAAGGTCATCGCCTGTGCCGCCAATTTGGGGCTTCAGTTGAAAGGCGTGCTCGATTCTCCCGTGATAGGGCGAAAAGGGAATCGGGAGGTTCTTGTTGGATTTGTCCGCGAGATAACAGCCTAACCGTGTGGGTGCTGGACAGGTAATGGCACGAATTCATAGGCGATGGGAGCATGCATGAAAGTACTCGTGACCGGAGGTGCCGGCTTTATCGGGTCGCATTTGGTCGATCGTCTTGTTCAAGAAGGGCATGAGGTTGTTATCGTAGACAATCTGTCCACGGGGAAGCGACGAAACCTCAATCGTGCCGCTCGTTTCTGCAAGCTAGATATTCAGAGTTGGCGACTTGAACGGGTGTTTCGCAATGAGACGGCCCAATATTGTCATGCATCTTGCTGCACAGATGGATGTGCGGAAATCTGTGGAAGACCCAATCTTTGATGCCCAGGTGAATGTTCTAGGGACGCTGAACGTGTTGCAGCAAGCAATCAAGCACGGAGTGCGAAAGGTGGTGTTCTCTTCATCCGGCGGGGCCATCTACGGCGAACAGGAAATCTATCCTGTCCCGGAGTCCCATGTCACAAGACCGCTGTCGCCGTACGGCATCAGCAAGTTCTGCGGGGAGCAGTATCTCTCCTATTATCAACGAGTGAGCGGACTACAAATAGTGAGCCTGCGCTATGCCAATGTGTATGGTCCACGCCAGGATCCTGATGGAGAGGCCGGGGTGGTCGCGATCTTTATTCAGAAGCTGCTGAATAACGAGCAAGCGATCGTCAATGGGAATGGGCGGCAAACGCGAGACTTCATCTATGTCGACGATGTCGTTGAGGCAAACCTTGCGGTGATGGGTCAGGAAACGCAAGGGACGTACAATGTTGGAACGGGAGAAGAAACCTCAATCAACGATTTGCTCAGAATCTTAATCGCGCACACGAATTCGACATGCAAGGAAATTCATGGGCCAGCTAAAACTGGCGAACAGGTACGGAGCGTGATTGACTCGAACAAACTCCGTCAGGAATTGTCCTGGGAGCCAAGAACTGAACTCAGTGAAGGCCTCAAGCGCACCGTCGATTATTTCCGCGAGCGGATGCGCTAAAATCGACTGTGCTGTTCAGCAGAGGGTGGAGAGCAGATGTACCAAGGGCCTTGGTGAGGATGGGTTAATATCGAGGGACACTTCCATCCACTTGGATTGACCAGGCATCAATTCCCCCACCAAATTCTTTACATTGGGAATCCTTGTTGAAGCAAGAAATTTGTTGCGTCAGCGCTTCTCATGCCATGGTGGCAGATGGCTATAATCTCTGAGTCGCGGTTCAACCGAGCGAGTGATTGAGGGATCGTTGCGAGGGGAATTAGGATTGAATCATTCAGTTTTGCAAGGGCATATTCCCATTCCTCTCTCACATCAAGCAGGACTAGTTTGTCGCCTTTATCAAGGCGTGCTTTCAGTTCTTTCGGGGAAATGACAACGCCCATCAAGTGCCCTCCTTGGTCGAGACTATTATGATATGTGAGGGGTGAAAAGCTTGTCAATGAGCCTGAATGGTGTCTCCTCGGTTTGGCCTTTTCTCAGATTGAGAGTGGATGACTGATTGAGGTCTCATCCCTTTGTATCAGGAAAAGGAGTGACAAAAAATGTACATTTTGTCAACTCTTGTCTTTGTGTAGCTTTTATGGCGATACAGGTTAGATATGAAAAAGAGCTGGCAAAGGTTAGGATCGTGAGCATAACATCATAAGATATTGATAAGTTGTGATAATCATTGCATATTGCATACGTAGTAGGCCCAGAAATTGCTTTACCATTTGGCTATCAAGAGAGAATGGCAGGGATCATTGCAGGGCGGAAAGGTTATCTTACTATAATGGCCCGGCCCCTATTGAAGAAATCAGCAGGGCAAGTCCTTGTTATCTTGGTTACGGCAGAAAATCAGGCAAGAAGCGGTAAGGATTGGCGAAGAAATGGTGAATGCAAAGCTGGCTGCCTGTGCGAATATCATCTCAGGGATTCAATCGATCTATCGTTGGAAGGGAAAAGTTGTCAAGGCACAAGAAGTTCTTCTTATATTGAAATCCACCAAACCTCGGTATCGTGCACTCGAAAAGCGATCAAGGCGATGCATACGTATGAAACTCCTGAAATTATCGCATTGCCGGTTAAGGAAGGCTTTGATCAATATATTGGGTGGGTGCATAGTGAGACCCACAGCTAATTGGGTACTGAAGGAGTATTTCTAATACCAAAATGAGGGGTTGACTGAAGCGATCTGGATCGATACACTCGCCAGGAATTAAATCAGTAGGAAGCGAAGCCGCCCATTCGGCAAGGGGTGAGAATCATGGGACAAGTGAACGGCGCAGAAGATAGCGATGCCTATACCGTCGTGATCTTTCGTGGCTCAACAGCCAAGCCACTGCGGTTTAGTTTTGCTCGCAAACTTGTCAGTAAGCTATTGATTGTCGGAGCCATTTTTGCTCTAGTCGAATATTCTTGTCATCGCGCACTACGTGATTAGAACCGGCGAAGTCTGGGAACTCTCAGCGTTCCGTGAAGAAGCCATGAACGCACGGGAACAGACGGGAGCATTTGCGGGTGCCGTCGACGATTTGAAGAAGCGTTTGATGAGTATGAAGGAGGTCAATCAACGGCTTCGTGTCATGTTGGGGATCGAGAACCCGAAAGCAGGGGATGTCGTTAATGGTCGAGGTGGTGTGGATGTTCCCATTCCCGATGGCCATTCCCTTGTTACATCTGAGAATATGTCTAAGAATGAGGGTGAAGGTCAGTACGTCAGATCAGTGGAAACTGAGTCAAGGTGCTGCGCTAGTTGACCAAACGAGCCCATCTACCGGTACCGGCTCGAGCGGTCTCACTGAGGAGGAAGTGATTGCCTCAATCAAGGATGGAATAGATTGGCTGTCGAAAGAGACTACGATCCAGGAACAATCGCTTCAAGAGTTGTCCTTGGCTGCCGAACACAAATCTTCTCGGTGGGCGGCAACCCCATCCATTTGGCCAGTGAAGGGATGGGTTACCTCCGGATTTGGGCCAAGGGTTTCCCCATTCACCGAAAAACCCACATGGCATGACGGATTGGATATTGGAGCTGCTGCCAATGCGCCAGTTCAGGCTTCGGCTCAAGGACGAGTCACAGCGGTCGGCTTCGATCCTAAGCTGGGAAATCTCGTGAAAGTTGACCATGGATTCGGCATTGAAACTCTCTATGGCCACCTAGCCAAGGCATTAGTCAAAGAAGGGCAACGCGTGAAACGTGGAGAAGTCGTCGGCTTAGTCGGTAGCACTGGACTAGCCACGGGGCCTCACTTGCACTACATGGTCAAGCTTAATGGCCAAGCGCTAGATCCCGTAAAGTATATCCTCGAATAGCTCGTTAGTTTTCCTGCTTCGCTCACCGACGCGTCATCAACCGACTTGGTTTCATGGCGTGGCTCAGACTGAACTCATACCCTCCTATCCAACGACACCCACCGAATCGACTCAACTCTTGTGCTATACTGCCGCGCCACTTAGGCGGTAGGGTTCAGGCCGTACTCGACCAATGACAGATATTGAGATCAACCGATCAGTAAAGGCGCGTCCACTTCAGGATGTTGCTGACCAGCTTGGCATCCAGGCCACCGAGCTACTTCCGTACGGAAAACTGAAGGCGAAGGTTTCGCTTGACGTAGTTGAGCGGCTTCATGCTTCCCGACTGGGCAAGTATGTACTCGTGACTGCCATCAATCCGACACCGCTCGGGGAAGGCAAGACGACAACGTCCATCGGGCTTGCCATGGGTCTTTCCCGCCTCGGCCATCGAACGGCCGTCACGCTTCGGCAGCCTTCATTGGGGCCGGTGTTTGGGATCAAAGGGGAGGGACAGGAGGAGGAAGAGCTCAAGTCCTTCCGATGGAAGAAATCAACCTCCACTTGACCGGCGACGCCCATGCCGTATCCGCCAGTCACAATCTCTTGTCCGCATTTGTCGATAATCACCTCTTTCATGGGAATGCGCTTCAAATAGATCAAAATCGAATCACCTGGCCACGGACATTAGGAGTCAGCGATCGGGCATTACGGAAGATCTCGTTGGGAGAGGGGCTGCTGGCCGCACGGGTCAGTTTGTAATTACCGAAGCCTCCGAAGTCATGGCGATGCTCGCTTTGGCTTCGAGTCAGGCCGATCTGAGACAGAGGCTCGGCCAGATCTTAGTTGGCTTTACAACGGATGGTAAGCCGGTGCGGGCAGAAGAGTTTGGATGTGCCGGGTCCATGGCAGTCTTGCTCAGAGAAGCCTTGTTGCCTAACCTCGTTCAGACGCTGGAGGGAACACCAGCATTCGTACATACCGGTCCGTTCGGTAATATCGCACACGGGAACTGTTCGATTCTTTCCGATGCCATCGCATTGCGTTGTGCAGACTATGTTGTGACAGAGGCTGGATTCGGGAGTGATCTCGGGGCAGAGAAATTTTTCAACATCAAGTGTCGTCTCTCGGGATTTAAGCCGGCGGCGGCCGTGGTGGTCGCTACACTTCGCGCACTCAAGCTTCACGGTGGCGGAGGCACAGTCAAGGTTGGTACTCCGCTTTCGGCAGGGCTTACTGGGCCTAATCAGGGAGGCGTTGGTAAAAGGCTTTGCGAATTTGGAGCAGCATATTGCGAACGTGAAAGCCCATGGGGTGCCAGTGGTGGTGGCGGTCAATGCCTTCGTTGATGACCCGGTGGCTGAGCTGGAATGGGTTCGGGAGCGGTCCATAGAGGTTGGTGCGGTGGATGCCGCTGTCTCAACACATTGGGCCGATGGCGGCAAAGGGGCCGAAGCGTTGGCCAAAGCTGTGGTCAAAGCCACGGAGAACACGTCTACGTTCAGACATCTCTATGACATCGCCTGGCCGATCAAGAAGAAAATCCAAACTATTGCCATGCAGATGTATGGAGCCTCCGCCGTGTCGTTCGACACACAAGCCGAACAGGACATGGAGGTGGCGCAGAAGCTTGGACTTGATCGGTTGCCCATCTGCATGGCCAAGACGCCGTTATCGCTGTCGCACGATCCGGCGTTGAAGGGGCGTCCGTCCGGGTTTACGTTGCCGATCAAAGAGGTGCGAATACTTGCAGGAGCCGGGTTCCTGACGGCAGTCTGCGCAGGTATTCAACTCATGCCGGGGTTGCCCAAGAAGCCTGCAGGCGAACGTATTGGAATCGATCCAGGCACGGGAGAGATCGTAGGATTGTCTTGAGGGCTAGCGCTGCTTAAGATAATGCAAGAATTCTGAATCCGGACTCACCACCAGGGTGGACTTATCTTTGAAGGTTTTCTTGTAGGCTTCCATCGAGCGCGTAAATTCAAAAAAGTGAGTATCCTGCCGGTAGGCCTCGGCATAGACTTTAAATGCCTTCGCATCCCCTGCGCCACGAAGTTCCTCCGATTCCTTGTATGCCTGAGCCAGAATAATCTCGCGATCCTTTTCTGCTTCTGAACGGATTTTCTGTGCTTCCTCAGCGCCTTCTGCACGGTATTGCTTCGCCTGCCGTTCCCGTTCAGCCTGCATACGGGCGAATACGGCCTTTTCGTTCTGCTCAGGGAGGTCGGCACGTTTGATTCTCACGTCCTGAATCTCGATCCCATAAGCGGACGCTTTTTCGTGCGACCGCTGAGTCACAATTTTCATGAGATCGGCACGGTGATCCGCGACGATTTCCAGAAGGTCATGGCGCCCGAGTTCGACCCGGAGTTCAGAATAGATGATGTCGTTCAGCCGTTGCCGCGCTCCTCGTTGGGTTTGAAAGTTCTGATAGACCTTGAGTGGGTCGACAATTCGCCATTTGGCGTAGTTATCCAGGAGGAGGGTCTTCTTGTCTTGTGTGATCACATCTTGGGCTTGTGAGTCGTAGTCCAGGAGGCGATTATCGAAATAAGTAACTTCTTGAATGAACGGCACTTTCACATAGAGCCCCGGCTCAGTGATATTGCGAACAGGCTTTCCCAGCTGGACCACGATCGCACTCTGGGTGATGTCCACGGTGAAGAGCGGTGAGGCTCCCAGGAGAAATAACCCGACGACCACCACCGCCAGTGCAATGATGAACCCTTGCTTGGTCATGGGTTCTGGCCCTCAGCGGCAGTGCCGGTCCTGGGTTTGACACGATCAAGCGGGAGGTACGGCAGCATACGATCGCCCATTTTGCCATCAATGATGATTTTCTCCATGTTCGGGAGGATTTCTTCCATGGTTTCGATATAGATCCGCTTGCTGATGATGTCTTTGGCTTGATTGTATTCTTTCAAGGTCGCCAGAAAACGGTTGGCCTCACCTTGGGCGCGATTCAGTCGCGCCTGGGCATAACCCTTGGACTGATTCACGACCTGAGCGGCTTCGCCTTGGGCTTTGGGGAGAATGTCGTTGCGATAGCTCTGAGACTGGTTGATCAGTTTCTCTCGATCTTCCTTCGCATTCGTTACATCCTTGAACGCAGCCGCCACGGCTTCGGGAGGACTCACGTCCTGGAGTTGGACGGCTGCGATCTGGACGCCGCCCTGATACTGGTCGAGGAGGGATTGCAGGAGTATCTGGGCATCCTGCTGGATCTGGGCCTTGCCGGTCGTCAATGCCTCATCGATCTTGCCCTTGCCGACCACTTCCCGCATGGAGGCTTCGGCCGCTTTGCCGATCGTCTCATCGATTTCTGCGACGTTAAAGAGAAAGTTCGCAGACTCCTTAATCTTGTATTGCACGATAAATTGGATCGCCAGGATATTCATGTCGCCGGTGAGCATCAGGGCTTCTTGCGCCAGCATCTGCTGGCGGCCTTGCCGGTCTGTACGGAAGCCTACCTCGATACGATGGAGCTTTTGGACTTTCGGCTGCAGAACGGTTTCGACAAAAGGAATTTTCCCGTGGGGACCGGGTCCCACGGTTCGGACAGGGACGCCGAATCGCTTAACAACGCCTTCCTCATCCGGGGCGACGATAAAGGCACTATTCCAGGCAACAAAGATGAGCAGCGCGGCCAAGGCGATGTTTCTGAAGCCGCTTGAGGGCATCAGGCTGGTAAACGAGGGCATCAGATTCTTGAATTGCGATTGGGCCTGTTTGAGGGCATCCTCAAGCGGGTCGCTCTTCTCTACTCCAAGGATCTTTGGGGTCCCAGACCATACGAAATATCCAACAGAAGTTAATTGCGAAAGATCTCTAACGGCGCTCAACATAGCAGACTGCCTGGAGGCTACGCAATCACCATAATCTCCAGTTGATCCATCGTGTCTACGCTGTGGGGAAACTCAGCCAAAACAGCTGAACTGTGCCACGCCTTTCCAGGTGAGACGCGGTTGGATATTTTCGATTGGCTCAAAGAGAGTAAGCGTTGCGTGTGTGA
>ERZ1370068.4432-contig-3506_pt1 | contig 90397 bp, 89 predicted proteins | sample MGYA00561227_ERZ1370068 | MGnify/ENA primary metagenome ERZ1370068 (study PRJEB38410, sample SAMEA6850437) | metagenome | study: Metagenomic assessment of the ecological functions of the soil: analysis of the soil microbiota associated with the... | reverse complement strand
GGGAGCTGCGCCAGAGCTTTCCGCGGATCATGCGCGGGCTGCCGCCAGATGATGGGGCTACAAGGGCGACCAGACCCTGCCCGGCCTGCCTGTGCACGCGGACGAGGCCGCGGTCAACGTCAACTTCTGATCACCGACGACGAGGCGAACCTCGACAAGGAGCACGGCGGCCTGCTCGTCTGGCCGCAGGATGCGCCGCGCGACTGGGGGTCCACCGTTCGAATTCGTGACGCGGCGAGCATCCAGCGCTACCTGGAATCGATCGGCGGCGAGCCCGTGTGCGTGCCCTACCGCGCGAACCGCGCCGTGATCTTCGACTGATCTTCCACGCCACCGACCGCACGCGCTTCCGCGAGGGTACGCCAACCGCCGGGTCAACATCACGCTGCTCTACGGTCTGCGCTCGATGTAACCGGCCGCCCATGTTCCTGACTGGTTCGGCAAGAAGAAGCAACTGCAGAAAGAGATCGCCGCGCATTACGCACGGGGGCGCGCTGGAAGATGCCAGCCGGTATGCGGAAGCCGAGGCGAGCTACCATGCCGCGGCGGCGCTCGATCCGCGGCACGCGCGCGCGCACAACAATCAGTCGGCGCGATGCTCCACATGCAGGGCAGGTTCGACGAGGCGCTCGTCTGGTACCGCAAGGCGCTGGAGATCGATCCCGCGCAGCCGGAGGCCAACAGCGAATTACGCCGAGCTCGCGGGACGCCGGCGCACACCAGCGCGCGATCGGAGGGCTACCTGAAGCACTCGCCGCGAACCTCGACGACGCGGCCGCGCTGCACCAGCTCGGCAACACCTGATGTCGTGGTCGGCCTTACGCCACGACGCGCTCGAATGCTTCGGACCGCGCTCGCTCCGCGCTGCAAGCGGCCGACATTCACCAGCCGCTCGTTCGTGCTCCTGCAGTTCGGCCTACCGGCAAGGCTGGCGCGAAGTACGAATGGCGCTGGCGCATCGAAGCCTCAACGGCCCGGCGCGCCGGTTCCCGCAGCCGATGCGGAACGGCGAAGCGCGCCCGGGCGGGTTCGTCCTGATTCACGGCGCGAGACCGGCTTGGGCGACATGCTGCAGTTCGTGCGGCTACGCGCCGCTCGTCGCCGAGCGCTGTGCGGGCGTGCTGCTCGAATCGCCAGCCGGCGCTGAAGACGCCTCGTCGCAATGGAAGGTGCGCACGAAGTGCGCGCAGGGCGAGCCGTTGCCGCCCTTCGCCGCGCACGTCCTCATCCGCCTGCCGGCGATCCTTCGGTACGACGCGCTCGAGACGATTCCTGGCGTGGGCCGAAATTGAAGGCCGATCCCGAGCGTGTCGCGCAGTGAGCCCGCGCGCCGCAGGAAGGAAAGCTCAAGGTCGGCCTGGCGTGGACCGGCAATCCGGAAGCCTGGGACGCGAAGGGATAAATTCCGCCACGCTCGACGCCTTCGCGCCGCTCGCGCAGCCCGGCGTCACCTTTTACAGCCTGCAGAAGGGGCGAACCCCGTGCCGCCGCCGGGAATGGATTCCGCGACCTCATGCCGCAGGTCAAGCGAATCTCCGCCGATACCGCCGCCCTGGTGAGCCGGCTCGACCTCGTCGTCGCGGTTGACACCTCGGTGCCGCAGCACTGGCCGCCGCCATGCGCGTGCCGACGTGGGTGCTGCTCCGACAAGAGGCCAAACTGGCGCTTCCACCTCGAGCGCAGCGACAACCCGTGGTACCCGAGCATGCGCCTCTTTCCGCCAGAGCGTGCCGGCGATTGACGGCTCGGTCTCGCGCGTGCGCTCAGAGTTGGAGACAATGATCAAATGAAGCACAAACTCCCAGGCCGTACCGGCGTCCAGGTCTCCCAGCTCTGCTTCGGCACCATGTCCTTCGGCGGCGATGCCGACGAGGCGGCCTCGGCGGAGATGTTCAAGGCGCGTGCGCGACGCTCGGCATCAACTTCTTCGACACCGCCGACCAGTACAACAAGGGCAAGTCCGAGGAGATCCTCGGCAAGCTGATGCGCGGCAGCCGCGACGACCTGGTCGATCGCCACCAAGGTGCTTCAACCCGACCGGCGACCGACATCAACGCCAAGGGCAGCTCGCGCCGCCACGTCACGCCGCGCGGTCGAGGCGAGCCTGAAGCGCCTGCAGACCGACCGCGTCGAGATCCTCTACCTGCACATGCGCGACCCGCTCACGCCGCTCGACGAGACGCATGCGCGCGCTGGAGGACGCGGTGCGCGCCGGCAAGGTGCTCTACCCCGCGCTCAGCAACCACGTCGGCCTGGCAGACGCAGCACGCGCTCGGCATCGCAGGAAGCGAACGGCTGGGCGCGCCTGCAGGCGATCCAGCCGATGTACAACCTGGTGAAGCGCCAGGCCGAGGTCGAGATCCTGCCGATGGCGGCGGCGAACGGCGTCTCGGTGTTTCCCTACAGCCCGGCGGCCGCGCGGCCTGCTCTCGGGCAAGTACACGCGACAAGTCCGGCGCAGGGCCGCCTCGTCGCCAACAAGATGTACACCGCTCGCTACGGCGAGGAGTGGATGCACGAGGTCGCGCGACAAGTTCGTCGCCTTCTGCAAGCAGCGCGGCTTGCACCCGGTGAGCGCCGCGGTGGCCTGGGTCGGCGCGCATCCCGCGGTGACCGCGCCGATCATCGGCGCGCGCAACGTGCAGCAGCTGCAGGCCTCGCTCGACTCGCTGAAGATCGACATGACCCCGGCGCTGTGCGCCGAGATCGCCGCGCTCTCGCGCACCCGCCGCCGGCCACCGACCGGCTGGAAGAGCAGAAGAAGGGCTGACGCCATGTGCCGCGCTCTCCTCTACCTCGGCGAGCCGGTGCTGCTGGACAACTTCCTCTACCAGCCCGACTCGGCGCTGGTGCGGCAGTCGCTACATGCCGAAGATGCTGCAACATGCTCAACCTCGCCGGCTTCGGCCTGCGCGCCTGGGATCCGGCGAGCCACGACCCCGACCGCGCCTTCGCCTACTACTCGCAGGGGCTGCCGGTCTTCGACCGCAACCTGAAGAACCTCGCCGAGAAAATCCGCGCCGGCTGCCTCCTCGCGCACGTGCGCGGCGTCGCCTATCACACGCGCGTCGAGATCTCGCTGCAGAACTGCCACCCGTTCCACTTCGAGGACGTGCCGCTGGTGATGGCGCACAACGGCGACCTCGCCCGCTTCGCCGAGATGAAGCCCCTCCTCGCTCCGCACCTCAAGCCCGGCATTGCCTCGCGCAGATCCACGGCACCACCGACAGCGAGTGGGTCTACGCCCTGCTCGTCTCCCAGCTCCCCGACCCGTCACGACCATCCGAGCGCCGACGAGCTCGGCAAGGCCGTCGAGCGCACCCTCGACGATCATCCGCGATGCGCGCAAGAAGCTCGGCATCGCGCGTCAGCTCCTCGCTCAACCTCTTCATCGCCGACGGCACGCCAGCTCGCCGCGGTGCGCTACTGCTTCGACTTCGGCTGCTTCCCCACCGAGGACGCCGCGCGCGCTGCACGAAGCCAACCTGCAGCTACCTCTCGCTCTGGTACACCGCCGGCCGCAACTACGGCCTGCACGACGGCGAGTGGCAGATGACCGGCGGCTCCGAGAACGCGACATCCATATTGGTAGCGTCCGAGCCGCTGACGCGCGATACGGCTGCGTGGGTCGAGGTGCCCGAGTACTCGATGCTTCACGCCGACGATCACGAAAGGCCGCCCGGCTCATCTTCAATTCAGCGATCTCGGACTAACGTCCGCGTTTTGCCGCACCGGACGAAGCGCGCAGCGCGTTGTTAGATGGCACATCATTCCCCTGATCGAGATGCGCGACAATTCTGATCCCACCACTGCCCAAGAACTCGGTGCGTCGTCGCCGGCCGCAAGCACCCCGGCTAGGCGGCCCATGAGTAGGGAAACGGACCGAAATCCGTAAGAAGTCCAGCTGCTTGCCGTCGGCAGGCCTGCGGGAATATAGCCACGGACGTCTTCAAGGTTCAGTAAAAACAGCAGATCGAGTGTCGCGCGCTACGTGCTCTCGAGTACTTGCGCGATAGAGCTCGACTCTGACCCGGGCGAGCTCGCACGCTGTCGGTATAACACGTGATGTCGCAGCATGCGAGGCGTAGCCTGCTCCATTAGGTCACGTGGAGAGGTTGCGGCCTTGGCTCGCTCAAGCGATTCCTTGAAGTCGTCGTGCCGACGGCGACCCTCATCCATGATCTCCCTTCACTTCAAAAGTTCGCCTCACGGAATCGGACGTCGGTATCGTCTGGCACGTGGGCAAGTTCGCTGGCTTGAAAGCGCACGCCGAGGTTCGTGAGGAATTCACCACGACCCAGAGTTCGCGTTCGGGTCGATTATCGGCCTCAAAGAACCGGACGGATTCTTCGCGGGCCTTTACGATGCTCGCAATAAATTCCTCGTCGGTCACGTCGCCGCTCATGTCATCTAACGTTCAATCAGCCGCCGCCTTCAGCGGTCGGCTGCATTGGATTGTTAGATTTCTTCTCTTATCTTTGATACAATGAGCAGGCTACGGAACTCGGTTTCTACCGCCGCAACAAGTGGCGGCACTTTGTCTTTCATTGTGTTCCATGCTTCAGTCCAAGCCTCATCCATCTTTTCATATGCGCGACCACCGCCGTCCTTGAATGTGCCAGCCACATACGATACTTCATAGAAGCCGTGAACTTCCTGAAACACTGTGCTGTCCACTTTGGCGCAAACATCCTCGCTAAAGAAAATGCGCTTCGCTTGAAAGTACTGGTGGAATTCGTAGGCCTTGTCGGCGAGCTTTGCCGCTTTTTCTTCTTTGTCGGTTCACCCTTCCACTCACCTCAAGGACGCAAAGCTGCCGGCGGCACCTAATGAACTCTTGAGTCTTGCGTAAAGCTCGGCGATTACTTCAGCTCTGCGTTCATGCAATAGATGAATCGTTTCTTCGTGCTCTGGACGCGATTAGACGTAGCGAATGGCGTAATCCGCTCGAGCTCTACGGTCGATTCTGGATTGAAGACGCTGCTTGAATGACTCGACGTCCTTTGAAAGGAAATGGCCGATGAGGGAACGACAAGCCAGCCAATCGCAGCGACAGCGATGGCTGTTCCGCCCAAGAACTGATTGCTTCTCGGTCATTGGCGTCACCGTACAAAGTTCCGATCGTGCCCGCGTTGAGCCGCGCTTCAGAGCGTCGGCTCGAACGCGTGGTTAGCCTTCAACGGCCGCATCGTACATAGTAGGCCGCCTTCCACCAGCGGTTCCCGCACGAAGACGCAAGTAGCGCACCCCAGGATTCTTTGCTCTCGTTGATGCTCTGATCTCCGATGCCGAAACGATGCCAGTCGGGAAACTTGCGAGGCGTCGCTCCAACATTTGGATCCCAATGATGTGACGTTCGCCTCATTGATTGTTGGTGGAAGTCATCAATGGGAATTCGTTGCCATGTCCTACCGTCGTACTTGAAGAAGACGGGTTGGGGGATTCGCAGCCCCACTTGTTGTACGCCATGTACCCGGCAGGGTGGGTCACTATGTATGGCACGCCTTGAACTACACGAGGGCTAGGAGACTAGGCCTGGATTTGTCAGGCTCCGGTCCGTACTCGGTTTTCCAAGCCACGCGCTGATCTGTGCCATGAAGCAGAAAGTATTGAATGCCCGCGACGGGGACTTCTTGCCCAAGCTCATGCCTGCCTCACGGGTCTGGAGAGCGTGTTCCAAGAGGAGGCAAGGAGCGCCATCTTGTGTCAGCACCTCTTCCTTCCAACCCACGCCCCAAAGTGGATTCCGGCAATATCGCCTCCTAACAGCGAGACAGCAGCGAGACGGGCAGAAGGTTCTCACCGAAGGCTAACGCCTCGCGTCTTGCCGCGCCGCACGCGCAGCGTAGCGAGCTGAAGGCGTCGGTCAACGACGCGCGCTGCTGGCGTCATGCACGCGCTCAATTTGGCTTTCGACGATACAAACAGATCAGTTATGGAACGGGACATCGATCTCAGGTCCGGGCAACTGAACGACGATGGATGAGAGGGGCTTGGGATATCACCGCCTATGCGGTAGTAGTACACATACTTCGCGATAACTGGTTTCGCTACTGCGCTTAAAAATGGTACTCCACGCGATGCGCTTCAATTCCATTCTCGGAGCGTTTGGTCGTACCTCTGAGGCAATACCAGCGCATCCGATGCGCGGACTTTTGCTCGTTGTGCCGATATAACGTTCACCGCGCCCAATCCCGGGGCCGGACCAGGTTAGGGGCCGTACGCCACGGTCGAGTATCCGTTTCGGAAATTCTAACCCGCTCGTAAACCGTCATTCCGCCGTCTTTCTCGCATAGGTCCTTAATCTTGAGGTCCCAGTACGTTTGCAGGCCCGGCACATATCCCACACAGGCGGCAGCGAACGACGATCGAGATGCTCGCAAAGGTGCGCGCGATGGCGATAGGCGCGGCAAGGCGCATGATGCCTAACGTGAATTGGGTGTGAAAACGGGCGGGGATTGCAAAGCGCCTGTTTGTAACGGGTCATGTCGTCCACTCCCCTTGCGGGCGTACGTTACGCGCGCGCAGGAAGCCGCAGGCAACGCCGAATCGGGAGATCGGACGACCTGATAAGACGCCGCTAGCTGTCGACTGCGGCAGCAGCGGTAATCTGCCCGCCGTAGGCCTTCTCCAGCTCGTTGCCTTCCTTCTCGGCGCCGCGCAGGCGTCGCCTGGCTGATCAGGCGCGTGAGGTGGCGGTTGGTCTGGCCGAGGGAGAGGAGAAGGCTCTTCTGGATGACGCGGTGCAGCTTGGTCGAGGCCGGGCTGGTGCCGAAGTAGAGCTTTTCGAACTCCTTCGCGGGAATCTCGAGCAGCAGCGCGTCTTCGCGCACGACGGCGTCGGAGCCGTGCACGCCTTTCTCGAGGGCGCTCATGTAGCCGAGGAGCTGGCCGGGGCCGAGGACGGCCATGCGGCGCTCGCGCTTGCGTGCTGGGCGCGGATCTCGACCGCGCCGCGCACGACGATGAAGCAGGCGGTGGAGGGCTGGCCGGCGGCGAAGATTTCGTGGCCGCGCGGAAGCTCGAGGACGCTGGCGGCGTCGAGGATCTCGTCGATCTCGGCGGCGTCGAAGCCTTCGAAGACCGGCAGGTGCGGCAGGAAGGGCTTGAAGTCGAAGGAAGCCTTCTTCAAGCGCATTCGCGCGGCGAGCGGATCGGCGCCGTTCGGCTTGCGCGCCGGCTTGTCTTCGGAGGCGGCGACGTCGAGCACCTTGGCGTTGAGCTGGCGCAGCTTGTCGGAGAGGACGAGGGTCAGCGCGTGCTGCACGCGCAGCGCGCCGGGACGCGCTGGGCGACCAGCGAGCGGAAGTCATCGCGCTCGATGAACCAGCCGGCGAGGTTCTCGGTGGCGCGTGACGGTGGCGGTGCAGGTGCCGCGCTCGATGAGGGCCATTTCGCCGAACGACGCCGCCGCGTCGAACTTCGCGACGCTCAGCTTCTCGCCGCCCGGCAGGGTGACGGTCGCCTCGACCGCGCCTTCGCGCAGGACGTAGGCGCCGCGCGAGGGCTCGCCGTGCCGCACCAGGCGCTCGCCCTTCTTGTGCGAGACGGGACGCGCGACGGCGAGCAGCAGGTCGCGCGCTTCGCCATCGAGCCGCTCGAGGAAGGTCTTCGACACGCCGGGAAGTCTAGCGCGCTGTGGCGCCGGCGGTCGCGTCCGCGGTGCTCCAGCCGCCGCCGAGCGCCTTGCACCAGCGCCACGCTGGCGGTCAGCCGGCGGCCGAGCACGGCGGCGGCGCTGCGCTCGTTGGCGAGCAGCGTGGTCTGCGCGATGATGACGTTGATGTAGCTCACCACGCCGGCCTGGTACTGGTTGTTGGTCAGCTCGAGCGTGCGCCGCGCCGCCGCCACCACTTCTTCCTGCACGCGCGCCTCCTCGCTCCAGGATGCGCAGCGCGGCGAGGTTGTCCTCGACTTCCTGGAAGGCGGTCAGCACGGTCTGGCGGTAGATCGCGACGTCCTCGTCGTAGGCGGCGATCGCCTGGTCGGTCTGCGCGCTGGCGCAGGCCGGCGTCGAAGAGCGGCTGCGCGCCGCGGCGCCGAGCGACCAGGCGCGGCTCGGCGCGGTGAACAGGTCGCGATGTCCGCGGCGCGGTAGCCGCAGCGCTGCCGGTCAGGCTGAGCGTCGGAAACATCGCCGCCTTGGCGACGCCGATGCGCGCGTTCGCCGCGGCGACGCTGCGCTCGGCGGCGGCGATGTCGGGCCGGCGCTCGAGCAGCGTCGAGGGCACGCCGACCGGAATCCGGGGCATGGCCAGCGCGGCCGACATCGGCGCGAGCGAGAAGCTCGACGGCGGCTCGCCGACCAGGATGGCGATGGCATGCTCGAACTGCGCGCGGTCGACGCCGAGGTCGATGAGCTGCGCCTGCGCGCTCTTCAGCTGCACCTCGGCCGCCACCACGTCGACGCGCGCCGCGACGCCGGCCTTGTAGCGGTTCTGCGTCAGCTCGTAGTTGCTCTGCGTAGCGCGGCGACCGTGTTCTCGCAGGAGCTGCGCGCGTCGCGTCGGTGACGCGCAGCGTGAAATACGCCTGTCGCGAGCGCTGCGCGCGCCGACAGGCTCGCCGCCTCGAGCTCGGCCGTGCTCGCCTGCCAGCGCGGCGTCGCCCGCCTCGACGGAGCGGCGCACCTTGCCCCACAGGTCGAGCTCCCAGCTCGCGCCGACGGTTGGCGTTGAAGGTGTTCACCGCGCCGGTCGCGAGCGAGGGCGCGTTGGAGAGCGACGGGCGACTTGCTGCGCACCGCCGAGGCGTTCGCCGCCACCGTCGGGAAAAGCCGGCGCGCGCCTGGTCGGCGAGCGCCCTCGCCTGCCGCAACGCGCGCATCCGCGGCGCGCACGTTCTGGTTCGAGACGTCGACGCTGCTCGAGCAGCGCGGTCGAGCTCGGCGTCGCCGAACACCGTCCACCAGTCGCCGCGCGGCAGCGTCGTCGCTGCGGGCGGCGCGTCGCTCCAGCCTTCGAGCTCCTTGAAGTTCGAAGCGGGACGTCGCCTCAGGACGCTTGTAGTCCGGGCCGACGGCGCAGCCCGCATGACGAACAGAGAAGCAGGATGCAAAGCTTCTTCATGCGGTCCTCAACGCCGGACGCCGCGCCGCAGCCAGAGGCGGAAGCGGTCGAGATACAGGTACACGACCGGCGTCGTGTAGAGCGTCAGCATCTGGCTGAGGATCAGGCCGCCGACGATGGCGATGCCGAGCGGCTGGCGCAGCTCCGCGCCGTCGCCGTGGCCGCAGCGACGAGCGGCAGCGCGCCGAGCAGCGCCGCCATGGTGGTCATCATGATCGGCCGGAAGCGCAGCAGGCAGGCTTCGTAGATCGCCTCCTCCGGCGCCTTGCTGCCGCTGCGCTCGCGCGTCGAGCGCGAAGTCGACCATCATGATGGCGTTCTTCTTGACGAGGCCGATCAGCAGGAACGACGCCGATCAGCGCGATGACGCGTGAACTCGCGCCGGAAGGCGATCAGCGCCAGCAGCGCGCCGACGCCGGCCGAGGGCAGCGTCGAGAGGATGGTGATCGGGTGGACGATGCTCTCGTAGAGCATGCCGAGCACGATGTACATGGCGAGGATCGCGGCGAGGATCAGCCACGGCTGGCGCGCCCATCGTGGTCTGGAACGAGCGCGCCGTGCCCTGCAACGAGCCGCTAGACGCGTCACCGGCACGCCGATGCTCGCCATCGTCTCTGGATCGCCGCGACCGCGCCTGCGAGAGCGACACGCCCTCGGGCAGGTTGAAGGAGATCGTCGAAGCGGCGAACTGGCCCTGGTGGTTCACCGAGAGCGGCGTGTTGGTGTACTCGTAGCGCGCCACCGCGGCGAGCGGCACCTGCGCGCCGGCCGGCGGTGCGCAGGAAGACGTCCTTCAGCGCCTCCGGGCCCTGCGAGTAGCGCGGGTCGACCTCCATGATCACGCGGTACTGGTTGCGCTCGGTGTAGATGGTCGAGACGATCGACTGGCCGAAGGCGTTGCCGAGCGTGCTGTCGATCAGGTCGGTGGTCACGCCCATGCGCGCCGCGGTGCGTGCGGTCGATGACCAGGCTCGCCTGCAGGCCGCGCGTCTCCTGGTCGCTCGCCACGTCGGCGACCTGCGGCACGCGTCATGCAGCGCGTTCTGCAGCCGCACGCGTCCAGACGCCGCAGCGCGTTCAGGTCGTCGCTTTGCAGCGTGAACTGGTAGGCGCCGGTGCCCTGCCGGCCGCCGACGCGCACGTCCTGCACCGGGACGATGAAGACGCTCGGCGCCGGCGATCTTGGCGAGCCGCGGCCGCAGCCGCGTGACGATCGCGCCGGCGCCGTCGCGCTCGGCGAGCGGCTTGAGCGAGATGAACATGAAGCCCGAGTTGCGCGCGCCGAAGCCGCCGCCGGTCACCGCGGTGACCTGATCCGACCGCCGGGTCGGCGCGGATCACGCTCGACCGACCTGCGACATCTTCTCCTGCATCGCCTGGAACGAGGTCGCCTGGTCGGCGCGGATGAAGCCCACCACGCGCCCGGTGTCCTGCTGCGGGAAGAAGCCCTTCGGGATGGCGATGTAGAGGTAGACGTTGAGGCCGATCGTCGCGGCGAGGAGCAGCATCACGCAGGCAGCGGATGGCGCAGCGCCCAGGCGAGGCTGCGCGCGTAGCCGCCGCGCAGCGCCTTCGAACGCGCTCGCTGGCGCAGCAGACCGCAGCCCGTGCGCTCGCTGGCTGCAGCAGGTAGGCGCACATCATCGGCGTCAGCGTCAGCGAGACCACCAGCGAGATCAGGATCGCCACCGACAGCGTGAGCGCGAACTCGCGGAAGAAGCGGCCGACGATGTCGCCCATGAAGAGGATCGGGATGAACACCGCGATCAGCGACAGGCTCATCGACAGCACGGTGAAGCCGACCTCGCGCGCGCCGAGCAGCGCGGCCTGCCATGCGGCGCCATGCCCGCCTCGATGTGGCGCGTCGCGTTCTCCAGCACCACGATCGCGTCGTCGACGACGAAGCCGGTGGCGACGATCAGCGCCATCAGCGACAGGTTGTTCAGGCTGTAGCCGGCGAGGTACATGAAGCCGAAGGTGGCGATGATCGACACCGGCACCGCCGCGGCCGGGATGAGCGTGGCGCGCACGCGGCGCAGGAACAGCGAACACCACCAGGATCACCAGGACCACCGCGACGACCAGCGTCTTCTCCACCTCGCGCGAGCGAGGCGCGGATGGTGGAGGTGCGCTCCATCGCCACGCCGAGTTCGCGCCGCGGCCGGCAGCGACGCGCGAGAGGAACGGCATCACGTCGCAGCACGCGCTGCACCGTCTCGAGGATGTTGGCGTTCGGCTCGCGGTAGATGATGACGATCACCGCCGGGCTTGCCGTTCGGCCTGGCCGGCGTTGCGCACGTCCTGCACCGAGTCGACCACCTCGGCGACGTCGGCGAGGCGCACCGCGGCGCCGTTGCGGTAGGCGACGATCACCGGCAGGTACTCGGCCGCCGTCTGCGCCTGGTCGTTGGCGTAGATCCACCAGGCCTTGTCGCCGCTCCTCGACCAGGCCCTTCGGCCGGTTGGCGTTCGCCGCGGCGAGCGCGGCGCGCACCTCGCCGAGGCCGATGCCGTAGGCGTTGAGCGCAGTCGGGTTGAGCTCGGCGCGCACCGCCGGCAGCGAGCTGCCGCCGACCGTCACCTGGCCGACGCCGCGCAGCTGCGAGATCTTCTGCGCGACGATGGTCGAGGCGAGCGTCGTACATCTGGCCGCGCGTCAGGCTGTCGGAAGTGAGCGAGAGGACCATGATCGGCGCGTCGGCCGGGTTCACCTTGCGGTAGGTCGGGTTGTTCGGCATGCCGCTCGGCAGCTGGCCGCGCGCGGCGTTGATCGCCGACTGCACCTCGGTGGCGGCCTCGTTGATCTTGCGGTCGAGGCTCGAACTGCAGCGTGATGCGCGTCGAGCCGAGCGAGGAGCTGGAGGTGATCTCGGTGACGCCGGCGATGCGGCCGAGCTGGCGCTCGAGCGGCGTCGCCACCGTCGCCGCCATCGTCTCGGGGTCGGCGCCCGGCAGCTGCGCGATGACCGAGATCGTCGGGAAGTCCACCTGCGGCAGCGGCGAGACCGGCAGCTGCGTGAACGCGACCGCGCCGGCGAGCGTCAGGCCGACCGCGAGCAGCGTGGTGGCGACCGGACGCGCGACGAAGGGCGCGGACAGGTTCACGCCAGATACTTCTTTCTTGTAATGCCGCGAAAAACGATCGAAAGCCAGATAGATCACCGGCGTGGTGAAGAGCGTCAGCACCTGGCTGACGATCAGGCCGCCGACCATGGTCAGGCCGAGCGGCTGGCGCAGCTCCGAGCCGACGCCGGTGCCGAGCATCAGCGGCAGCGCGCTGAACAGCGCCGCGGCGGTGGTCATGAGGATCGGCCGCAAGCGCAGCAGGCACGCCTGGAAGATCGCGTCGCGCGGGCTCTTGCCCTGCTCGCGCTCGGCGTCGAGCGCGAAGTCGATCATCATGATCGCGTTCTTCTTCACGATGCCGATCAGCAGGATGATGCCGATCACGGCGATGATGCCGAGCTGGCTGCCGGCGAGGATCAGCGCGGCGAGCGCGCCCACGGTCGCGGTCGGCAGCGTCGAGAGGATCGTCACCGGGTGGATGTAGCTCTCGTAGAGCACGCCGAGCACGATGTACATCGTCACCACCGCGGCGAGCACCAGCAGCAGCGTGCTGCTGAGCGAGTCGCGGAACGACGCCGCGGCGCCCTGGAACGCGGTCTGCACGCTCGCCGGCAGGCCGATGTCGCGCTGCACCGCCTGGATCGCGTCGACCGCGCCGCCGAGCGAGCCGCCCGGCGCGAGGTTGAAGGAGATGGTCGCGGCCGGGAACTGCCCCATGTGGTTGATCGCGAGCGGCGCGGTGCCGACGCTGACGCGTGCAATCGACGAAAGCGGCACCTGCTGCCCTGAGGACGAGGTGACGTAGATCTCCTTCAGCGCCTCGGGCCCGGCGCGGAACTCGGGCTTCACCTCCAGCACCACGCGGTACTGCGTCGACTGGGTGAAGATGGTCGAGATCAGGCGCTGGCCGAAGGCGTTGTAGAGCGCGATGTCGACCGCGGCCGGCGTGATGCCCAGGCGCCCGGCGCTGTCGCGGTCGATCTCGAGGTAGGCCTGCAGGCCCTGGTTCTGCAGGTCGGTGGCGACGTCGGTGAGCTGCGGCAGCGCCGCCATGCGCTCCATCAGCTTCGGCACCCATTCGTCGAGCAGCGCCGTGTCGGCCGGCTTCCAGCGTGTACTGGAACTGCGTGCGGCTGACGCGGTCCTCGACCGTCAGGTCCTGCACCGGCTGCATGTAGAGCGTGATGCCGGGAACCTTGGCGAGCTCGGGCTGCAGCCGCCGGATCACGTCCGAGGCGTGCAGCCTTCGCGCTCCGCGAGCGGCTTGAGGTTGATGAGGAAGCGGCCGCTGTTCGGCGTGGCGTTGACGCCGTCGACGCCGATGAAGGACGAGAGGCTCTCCACCGCCGGGTCCTTGAGGAGGACGCGCGCCAGCGCCTGCTGGCGCTCCGCCATCGCCGCAAAGAAACGCTCTGCGGCGCCTCCGAGATGCCCTGGATGACGCCGGTGTCCTGCACCGGGAAGAAGCCCTTCGGCACGACGATGTAGAGCAGCACGGTGAGCACCAGCGCGCCGATCGCCACCATCAGGGTCGCGAACTGGCGCTCGAGCACCCACTCGAGCGCGTGGCCATACCAGGCAACGACTTTCTTGAAGAAAGCGTTTTCCTTCTGCGGGCCTTCGCGCTTCAGCAGGCGCGCGCACATCATCGGCGTCAGCGTCAGCGACACCACCGCCGAGATCAGGATCGCGACCGCGAGGGTCACCGCGAACTCGCGGAACAGGCGCCCGACCACGTCGCCCATGAACAGCAGCGGGATCAGCACCGCGATCAGCGAGAAGGTGAGCGAGATGATGGTGAAGCCGATCTCGCGCGAGCCCTTGAGCGCCGCCTCGAGCGGCGGCATGCCCGCCTCGATGTGGCGGGCGATGTTCTCGATCACCACGATCGCGTCGTCGACGACGAAGCCCGCCGCCACCACCAGCGCCATCAGCGTCAGGTTGTTGATCGAGAAGCCGGCGAGGTACATGACGCCGAAGGTGCCGATCAGCGACAGCGGCACCGCGACGCTCGGAATCAATGTGGCTGAAATATTTCTTAAGAAAACAAAAATGACGGCGACCACCAGCACGATGGCGATCGCGAGGTCGATCTGCACGTCGCGCACCGAGGCGCGGATGGTGATGGTGCGATCGGTGAGCAGCGCGACGTCGATCGACGCCGGCAGCGCCGCCTGCAGCTGCGGCAGCTGGCGCTTGATGCGGTCGACCGTGTCGATGACGTTGGCGCCGGGCTGGCGCTGGATGTTGAGGATCACCGCCGGCACCTCGTTCATCCACGCCGCGAGGCGCACGTTCTCCGCGCCGTCGACCACGTCGGCGATGTCGGCGAGGAACACCGGCGCGCCGTTGCGGTAGGCGACCACCACGCTGCGGTACTCGGCCGCCGAGCGCAGCTGGTCGTTGGCGTCGATGCTGTAGGCGCGGCTCGGCCCCTCGAGGCTGCCCTTCGCCCGCTTCACGTTCGCGGTCGGCGATCGCGCCGCGCACGTCCTCGAGGTTGAGGCTCGCGGCGGCGAGCGCCTTGGAGTTCACCTGCACGCGCACCGCGGGCCGCTGCCCGCCGGAGAGCGTCACCAGGCCGACGCCCGCGACCTGCGACAGCTTCTGCGCGAGGCGCGTGTCGGCGAGGTTCTGGATCTCGGGCAGCGTCAGCGTGCGCGACGAGGCCGAGGGTCAGGATCGGCGCGTCCGCCGGGTTCACCTTGCTGTACACCGGCGGCGCCGGCAGGTCCGCCGGCAGCAGGTTCGAGCCGGCGTTGATCGCCGCCTGCACGCCCTGCTCGGCGACGTCGAGCGGGATGGCGAGGTCGAACTGCAGCGTCACCACCGACGCGCCGCCGGAGCTGGTCGACGACATCTGCTTCAGTCCCGGGATCTGGCCGAGCTGGCGCTCGAGCGGCGCGGTCACCGAGGAGGCCATCACCTCCGGGCTCGCGCCCGGGTAGAAGGTGAACACCTGGATCGTCGGATAGTCGACCTGCGGCAGCGCCGAGATCGGCAGCTGCCGGTAGGCGAGCAGGCCCGCGAGCAGGATCGCGACCATCGCCAGCGTGGTCGCGACCGGCCGCGAGGATGAAGATGCGCGAAGGATTCACTTCGGCCTCTTCCGCCTTGCGGCGTCCTTTGCCCTTCTTGCCTTCGACGGCCGGCGGCTTGATCTCGGGCCGCGCGCCCGAGACCTCGACCTGCGCGCCGGGGCGCAGGCGGTCCATGCCGTCGACGACGATGGCGTCGCCGGCGACGACGCCCTCGACGATCGAGACGCGCAGCCCTTCGGCCGGGCCGAGCTTCACCGGGCGCGCGCCGACGGTGTTGTCGGGCACGCACCACGTAGACGAACAGGCCCTGCGCGCCGCGCTGCACCGCCGCCGCGGGAATCACCACCACGTCGCGCAGCGTGTCGAGCTTCATGCGCACGTTGACGAACTGGTTGGGGAAGAGCGCGAGGTCCGCGTTGTCGAACTGCGACTTGAGCTTGACCGTGCCGGTCGCCGGATCGACCTGGTTGTCGGCCGAGGCGAGCGCGCCGTCCGCCAGCTTCACTTTCTGCTCGCGGTCCCAGGCCTCGACCGGGATGCGCTCGCCCGACTGCAGCCGCCGCATCACCGCCGGCACGCTGTCCTGCGGCACGGTGAACACCACCGCCGCGGGCTGCAGCTGCGTGATCACCACCAGGCCGTTCTGCGTCGCCGGCGCGCACGATGTTGCCGGGATCGACCAGGCGCAGGCCGACCCGGCCGCCCACCGGCGCGGTCACCTTGCTATAGGAAAGCTGCAGCTTCGCGTTGTCGATCTGGCTGCGGTCGATGCGCACCGCGCCCTCGTACTGGCGCACCAGCGACTGCTGCGTGTCGACCTGCTGCTTCGCGATCGAGTCCTGCTTGAAGAGCGCCTGGTAGCGCTCGAGGTCGAGCGCGCGCGTTCTCGAGCAGCGCCAGGTCCCTCGCCAGCTGGCCCTGCGCCTGCTCGAGCTGCACCTGGAAGGAGCGCGGGTCGATCTCGGCGAGCAGCTCGCCCTCCTTCACCAGCTGGCCTTCCTGGAACAGCACGCGCATCAGCTCGCCGTCGACGCGCGAGCGCACGGTCACCGTGCGCAGCGGCGTCACCGTGCCGAGGCCGTTGATGATCACGTCGATCTCGCCGGTCCGCGCCGCGGCGCGCGACCACCGGCGTCGGACCTCCTTTGCCAAACCCTTGCCGGGACCGGGTGCCGCTGCCTTGGCGCTTCGCAGGGCGCTGCTGGACTCCAAGCGCATACCCGCCCGCGGCAGCGAGCAGGACGACAAGGACGCCGAGGAGAATTTTCTTCTTCATCAGCTCGAGCTTGTAGCCGACGCCGTAGATCGAGCGCACCAGCTCCGACCCGGGGCGGATCTCTTCCAGCTTGCGGCGCAGGTTCTTCACGTGCGCGTCGACGGTGCGGTCGGTGACCACGCGATGGTCGGCGTAGAGCTTCTCCAGCAGGCCGTCGCGCGAGAAGACGCGGCCGGGCGCCGCGGCGAGCGCGGCGAGCAGGCGGAATTCCACCGGCGTCAGGTCGAGCGTCTTGTCCATCCAGTGAAGCCTTGTGACTTGCCTCGTCGATGACCAGACCCGGCAGGTGCGTTGCGGCAATTCGCACGGGGACGGCGCAGTAGCGCCTTCACCCGCGCCACCAGCTCGCGCACGCTGAAGGGCTTGCACAGGTAGTCGTCGGCGCCGGCCTCGAGGCCGATCAGGCGATCGACCTCCTCGACGCGCGCCGTGACCATGATCACCGGCAGGTCGCTGAACGTCCTGAGCTCCTTGCAGATCTCCAGCCCGCCGCGTCCCGGCAGCATCAGGTCGAGCACGATCAGGTCCGGCTGGTTGCTCTTCACCCAGGAAATGACCTCGAGGCCGTTCTCGATGCAATGCGCCTCGTAGCCCGCCGCCTTCAGGTAGTCCGCCACCAGCGACGCGAGCTTGGGCTCGTCTTCGACGATGAGGATCTTGCTCATGCGGCCACCGGCAGAGTGATGGTGACGCGCACTCCGCCGAGCTGCGACGCGCCGGCTTCGATCGCGCCGCCGTGCGCCTCGACGACGCTGCGCACGATCGCGAGGCCGAGACCGGCGCCGCCGTTGGCGCGGCTGCGCGAGCCCTCGACGCGGTAGAAGCGCTCGAAAGGTGCGGCAGCGTATCCGCCGGCACGCCCGGCGCCGAATCCTCGAAGTCGATCGCCACGCCGCCCGTTGGCGCGACCGGTGCCGAGATGCGCAGCCGCCCCCGGCGTCGGTGTAGCGCGCCGAGTTCTCGAGCAGGTTGCGGAACGCCTGCGCCAGGCGATCGCCGTCGGCCATGACCTTCAGGCCCGCAGTCGAATTTTCTTTCCAGCGACAGGCGCGCGCTCCGCGAGGCGCGCGGCGAAGGGCTCGACCGACTGCTCGAGCACCTCGGCGATATCGATCCGCTCCTTCCTGTAGGTCAGCGCGCCGACGTCGGCGAGCGCGAGCTGGTACAGGTCCTCGACCAGCTTGCCGAGCGCCGCGACCTCGCCGCTGCAGCGAGGCGACCGACTCGCGCGTCAGCGGCCGCACGCCGTCCTCGAGCGCCTCGAGCCCGGCGCGCAGCACCGCGATCGGCGTGCGCAGCTCGTGCGAGACGTCGGCCATGAAGCGCCGGCGCAGCTCCTCGTTGCGCTGCGAGCGCCTCGGCGAGGCGGTTGAAGTCCTCGGCGAGCCGGCCGAGCTCGTCGCGCGACGCCGATCGGCGACGCGCGTGCCGTAGTCGCCGGCGGCGAGCCGGTGCGTCGCCGTCGGCGACGCGCTTCAGCGGCTGCAGGAAGACGCGCGCCAGCACCAGCGCCACGAGCGCGGCGAGCGCCGAGCGCGAAGCCGGCGATGATCCACGCCGCGCGCAGCTGCTCCTGCTGGAACGACGAGGTCGGCGGCGGTGGAAATGCGCCGGTACGGCGAGCGCGCGATCCAGCCGACGACGCGATCGTCGACCAGCACCGGGCGCATCGAAGCTCCGTCGCCCAGGTCCGGATTGCCGACCACCGTGCGCTTGTCCGCGTCGAGCAGCGCCAGGCGCTGCACCGGCTGCGGCGCGGCGGCGAGGCTGCGCAGCCGGCCATAGTCGCCCTGCAGGAAGCCCCAGTCGCCGTTGCGGCGGTACTCGTCGCCAAGCCGCGCCGCGAACGACTCCAGGCTCTGCGACTCGACATGGCTGAGATAGCCGAAGAACCCGGACTGGAAGGAGAAGCGCGTCGCGACCGCCATCGCCGCGGCGGCCACGGCGCTCGCGGCGAGGATGGCGAGGAAGAGCTTGAGGCGTGATGCCCGAGCTTCACTCGCGGATGGTCCCGCGCCGGCCGACGGCGGATCAATCCGGCGATGCGACTTTCACAATGTATTCACAGTCGGTGCACCAGGTGCGCCACATCTGGCGGTACAGCGCCTCCATGTCGCGGGCGAAGCGGGCTTCGTCCATGAGCGGCGAGGCGCGCATTCGTTCCCGCAGCCCCTGCGGGACCGGGCGATCCGGACCGGGTCGCTCGCCAGATCGACGGCGCGGGCCACGTAGTCCTCCGGCGAGGTCGCGATCCAGGCGCCGAGGCCGAGCACGGCAAGGATGCTCGCCGCGCTGCGCGACACCGACCGCGAGCCGGGCAGCGTGATGACCGGCGCGCCCATCCAGAGGGTGTCGCAGGTGCGTGGTGCCGCCGCTGTAGGGCATGGCGTCGAGCGCGACGTCGACCTCGCGCAGCTTGCGGAAATAGTCGGCGAGCAGCAGCCGCGGCTCGACGCTCACCGCGCCGCGCGCGACACCGTTGCGCTCGAACTCGTCGAGCAGCGCCTGCGTCGCCGGCCCGGGCGGCATGCCGACCACCAGCAGGCGCGATCCCGGCGTGCGCTTCAGGATCTCGGCCCAGAGCCGGCGCGTCGTCGGCGAGAGCTTCGCCGCCTGGTTGAACGAGCCGAAGGTGACGAAGCCGTTGCGCTCGCAAGGCGGCGTGGCGGCGGCTCGCGCCGCCTGTTCCGCAGCGGCGGGCGGGCGATAGCACCACTGCGAATGCGGCAGCCGCAACAACTTCTCGGTGTGGGTGCGGTCGGCGAGCTCGGGCGGATCGGCGTGGACGTCGGTGATGCGGTAGTCGACGCGCGTCATGCCGCTGGTCGAGAGGTAGCCGAGCCAGCTCGCCTGCACCGGCGCCGGCCGGCATGGCGAGCACCTCCATCGGCGCGATGCCGCCGTAGCCGGTCAGGTCGACCGAGGATGTCGATGCGGTCGCCGTGGATGAAGTCGGCCAGCTGGCGCGGCGTCAGCGTCGACGCCTCGTGCCACAGCCTGGCGCGCGCGGCGATGCTGCGCGTCAGGTCGTCGGCGGCATCGAACAGCGAGTAGCAGTAGGCCTCGAAGCGCGAGCGGTCGAGGCGCTCGAGCAGCGGCGCGAACGTCCAGCCGATCGGGATGCTCGCGGAAGTCACCCGGAGACGAAGCCGATGCGCAGCTTGCGCTCCGGGTCGCGCGAGCTGGTCGAAGCGCTCGAAGCGCACCGGGTGCAGGCGCTCGAGCTCGGCGCCGAACGCCTTGTGCCGCTCGAACAGCGCCTCGGTCGCAGATGCGCTCGTCGAAGTTGAGCATGAACAGCTCGCAGGCGCGCGTGTAGCCGTCGCTGTCGTATTCGCGCCCGGCGGCGAGAACCTGCAGCGCCTCGTCGAGGCCGCTGCTGGTCGCCGAGGATGCTGGCGAGCAGGCGGTAGCCGCCCGAGCAGGCGCGGCTCGAGCGCCAGCGCGCGGCGCAGCGCGCGCCTCGGACTCGGGCAGCCGCTGCAGCGACTTCAGCAGCTCGGCCTGCCGCAGCCACAGATCGGCGCGCTCCGGCCAGAGCTCGAGCGCGCGCCGCATCGCCGCCTCGGCTTCCGGCACGCGGCTGAGCTTCTGCAGCAGCAGCGCGTAGTTGTACCAGGCGCCCGCGTAGTCCGGGCGCTCCGCCACGACCTGCTGCAGCATCGCCGTGGCGCCCTCGGCGTCGGCCTGCTCCTCGAGAACGCTCGCCAGCACGACGCGCGCGTCGGTGAAGTCGGGCTTGCGCTCGAGCGCCGCGCGCAGCTGGCGCGCGCGCTTCGGCGTGGTTGCCCGCGCCGTGCAGCAGCTTGCCGAGGTTGAAGTGCGCGTACGGGTTGCCGGGATCGACCTCGAGGGTCGCGAGGTACGGCCTCGCGCGCGGAGCGCGCGTCGCCCGCGCCCTCGAGCGCGATGCCGAGGTTGAGGTACGCCGGCGCGTGTCCCGGCAGGATCTTCAGCGCCTGCTGGTAGCGGCTGACCGCCTCGGCGAAGCGGCCCGGCGCCTCGGCGCGGACGCCCTCGGCGACCAGCCGCTCCGCGGCGCGACGCGAAAGGCGGCTCAGCAGGCGGCGCAGCATCAGCTCAGGGTTTGCGGGGCCTGCGGGCGCTGACCGTGATCAGGGTGGCGAGCTCGTAGGCGAAGGTATCGGCGAAGCTGCTCGTGTAGCCGGCCTCGCGCAGTCCCCATTTCACCTGGTTGGCGAGGCGCGCCCGCTTGTAGAAGTTGGGCCGCTTCTCGGTCGCCAGGGCCACGGCGCGGCCGGAGACGAACTCGTTCATGCGGTGGATGCGGTCGGCGAGCTTCGCGTCGCGCCGTGCCGAGCGAATCGGGCGGCATGCGCTGCACCACCTCGTTCACCACCCATTTCGCGAAAGCGTCCACCTCGCTCGTGTCGAACCATCCCATCGTCATCACCCCTGTGCGCGGAATTGCGGCATGCGGGCGGAGTGTACACTCGCCCCCGGCGTGGCTCCGACCGTCGATCCGAACAAGCTGCTCGCCGTCGTCGCGGAGGTCGCACGCGAGGCGCATCCGCATTTCGCCGCCGAGGTCGCCCTCGACAGCTCGCTCGAGCGCGACCTCGGGCTGGACAGCCTGGCGCGCGTCGAGCTGGTGCTGCGCCTCGAGCGCGAGTTCGGCGCGAGCCTCGCCCGAGCAGGCGCTCGCCGCGAGCCGAGACGCCGCGCGACCTGCTGCGCTTCCTCCTCGCCAGCGCCGGACAGTCGCCGCGCGTCGCCGACCGCACGGTGGCGAGCCTGTCGCAGCGCGAGGGCGTGCGCCCGCCCGCCGAGGCGCAGACGCTGGTCGAGGCGCTCGCCTGGCACGTCGAGCGCCAGCCCGAGCGGCTGACCGTGTTCCTCTACGAGGACCAGGCGGAGACGCCGCTCACCTACCGCGCCATCTGGGAAGGCGCGCCGCGCTACGCGCTGCGGCTCAGCGAGGCCGGGCTCGCGCCGGGGCAGACGGTGGCGATCATGCTGCCGACCTCCGACGGACTACCTCTTCTGCTTCTACGGCACGCTGCTCGCGGGCGGCATCCCGGTGCCGCTCTATCCGCCGGCGCGGCTCACCACCATCGAAGACCACATGACGCGCCACGTCGGCATCCTGAAGAGCTGCGGCGCGGCGCTGATGGTGACGGTGCCGGAAGCCAAGCCGCTCGCCTGGCTGCTGCGCGCGCAGGTGGAGTCGCTGCGCGCGGTGCTGGTGCCGGCGGATTTCACCGGCGACGGCAAGGATTTCGCGCCGGTGCGCGGCAGCGGCGGCCAGATCGCCTTCCTGCAGTACACCTCGGGCAGCACCGGGCAGCCCAAGGGCGTGGTGCTGACGCACGCCAACCTGCTCGCCAACGTGCGCGCCATGGGCCAGCGCGGTGCGCGCCGGCGCCGAGGACGTGTTCGTGAGCTGGCTGCCGCTCTACCACGACATGGGCCTGATCGGCGGCTGCTTCGCCACCATGTACCTCGGCTTCCCGGTGGTGCTGATGTCGCCGCTCGCGTTCCTCTCGCGGCCGAGCTCGCTGGCTGCGCGCCATCCACCGCCACCGCGGCACGATCTCCGGCGGCCCGAATTTCTCCTATGAGTTGTGCTTGCGGCGAATTCGAGAAAGCGAGCTGGAGGGCCTCGACCTCTCGTCGTGGCGCTTCGCCTTCAACGGCGCCGAGCCGGTGAGCCCGGAGACGCTGACGGCATTCGAGGAGCGATTTTCGAAGTATCGGCTTCGGAAAAACGTCCTTTCTCCGGTGTACGGCCTCGCCGAAGCCTCGGTCGGACTGGCGTTCACGCCGCCGGGCGAGCCGTGGACGGTCGACCTCCTCGACCGCGAGCGCCTGGCGCGCGACGGCGAAGCCGTGCCGGCGCGCGAGGACGATCCGGCGCCGCTCAAGATCGTCGCCTGCGGCCGGGTGCTGGCGGACCACGACCTGCGCATCGTCGACGCCGCGGGGCTCGGAGCTGCCCGACCGCGCCGAGGGACAGCTGCAGTTCCGGGGACCGTCGGCGACCAGCGGCTACTACCGCAATCCGGAAGCGACGCGCGGCCTGTTCGACGGCCCGTGGGTCAACACCGGCGACCGCGCCTACCTCTCGGAAGGCAGGCTCTACATCACCGGCCGCGAGAAGGACGTGATCATCCGCGGCGGCCGCAACATCAGCCCCTACGAGCTCGAGGAGGCGGTGGGCGACCTCGAGGGCGTGCGCCGCGGCTGCGTCGCGGTATTCGGCTCGATGGACCGCGCGAGCGGCACCGAGCGCGTGGTGGTGCTCGCCGAGACGCGCAGCGAGGACGCCGCGCAGCAGCAGGCGCTGAAGCGCAGGATCAACGACCTCGCCCTCAGCCTGCTCGGCGGGCCGGTGGACGACATCGTGCTCGCGCCGCCGCATACCGTGCCCAAGACCTCGAGCGGCAAGATCCGGCGCGTCGCCGCGCGCGAGTACTACGAGCGCGGGCCCTCCGCGGTGCGGCTGCAGGCGGTGTGGCTGCAGCTCGCCCGCCTCGCGCTGGCCGGGGTCGTGCCGCAGCTCCGCCGCGGCTGGCGCGTGGTGCGCGGGCTTGCTCTTCGCCGCGCGCGCCTACCTCGTCTTTCCGCCGCTGATGCTGATCGCCTTTCTCGCGGCGGCGTTCGGCAGCGTGCGCATCGCGTGGACTACGGGGCACCAGCTGGCGCGCGCTCTTCCTCCGGCTCTCGGGCATCCCGCGTCGTGGTGCGCGGGCTGGAGAACCTGCCCGCCGGCCCGGCGGTGATCGCCCCAACCACGCGAGCTACATGGACGGCGTGGTGCTGATGTCGGTGCTCGAAGTACAACCGGCTACGCCTACGTCGCGAAAAGCGAGTTCCTCGGCAACTTCATCATGAAGACCTTCCTCGCCGGAATCGGCTCGGTGTTCGTCGAGCGCTTCGACGTGCAGAAGAGCGCGGAGAACGCCGACGAGCTGGTCGCCGCGGCGCGGCGCGGCGTCTCGCTGCTGCTCTTTCCCGAGGGCACATTCCGCCACCACGCCGGGCTGCTGGCGTTCCGCACCGGCGCTTTCCAGGTCGCGGCGCAGGCGGGTATCCCGGTGGTCCCGGTGGGCCTGCGCGGCGTGCGCTCGATGCTGCGCGACGGGACCTGGTACGTGCGCCGCTCGACGGTCTCGGTCAGCTTCGCGCCGCCGATCATGCCCGACGGCAGCGACTGGAACGCCGCGGTCCGGCTGCGCGACCGCGTGCGCGCCGAGATCCTCAAGCGCTGCGGGGAACCGGACCTGCTCTAGGCCGCGGCGGTTGCCGCGACCGCTTGCGCCTCGAACTCGGCGACCGAGATGATGCGGCGCGCGCTGGTATCCCAGAGGATGTAGCTGAGCGCCTCTGGAACGTCGGCCAGGCGGATGCGTGTCACGTCGGGAAACAGGTGCTGGTTTTCCTCATGGCACTGCGCCAGGCGGTAGTTGGGGATGGTGGCAGACAGGTGATGGATGTGGTGATAGGCGATGTTGGCGGTGAACCAGTTGAGCCAGCCCGGCAGCACCAGGAAGCTCGTGCCCTCGATCGCGGCGGTATCGTAGTCCCAGCCCTCGTCGCCGCTCGCGTACGAATGCTCGAAGTTGTGCTGCACCGTGAAGAGCGTGAGGCCGACCGCGGTGGCGAGCGAGAGGCTGGCGATGTAGACAGCGAAGAACAGCGCCGGGCCGATGGCGAGCGCCATCGCCAGCCACAGGCTGAGCAGCACGATGTTGTTCCAGGTCATGTGCCGGTACTCGAGCGGCGAGTTCCAATAGCGGGTGCTGAACTCGGCCCTCTTGCCCCGCACGCTGTACCAGAGCAGGCTGGCGCTGCCCTTCAGCCAGGTGTAGCGCGGCATGAAGAGCGCATAAACGAAGCCGTGCAGCGGCAGCATCCAGATCCGGCGCAGGAACTGATAGCGGCGTCGCTGCTTGTCGTCCATGGACGCGTAGTCGTCGACCGTGTCGACCACGAACGGGCCGCGGTACTTCTGCCCAATTGCCGTTGGTCGAATGATGATAGGCGTGGTGCTGCGACCAGACGTATTGCGGCATTCCCGAGAGAACGCCGAGCACGAAGCCGAACCCCGGTTCAGCCGGCCGGTGCGGAACAGGCTGCCGTGACCGCATTCGTGCATCAGCACGAAAATGCGCGCAAGGAACAGCACCATCAGCAGCGTGATGCCCGCGGTCAGCCAGTACGAGGTTTCGGCGCTGAGGGTGACCGCGTACCAGAGCGCCGCATACGGCAGCAGCGTATTGAGGATCTGCACCGAGCCCCGGAGAATTGTCCGGCTTGGCGTAGCGATTGATGAGCGCGCGCTTGTGCTCTTTGATAAGTACGGTAGCTGACACAGGCGCGAGTGTATCCCGTTATCCTCTGTACCGACGGGGTTTACGGTCAGAAGCGGTGAAAAATTGCCAGCACCGCTTACTTCAGCTCGAGATTGCCGTCGATGCAGGTCACGGACGGGCCGCCGATGCGAACACCGTCGGGGTCGACGCGAACCGAGACCCGTCCGTCGCGGCCCAGCTGCATGCCCTGCCGCGCGGCATAGCGGTTGCCGAAGCGCTGCAGCTGGCCGGTGTGGCGCAGGTACGCGGCGACGCTGAGGTTGCCGGTGCCGCACACCGGGTCCTCGGGAATGGCGTGCGCCGGCGCGAACGAGCGCACGTGCATCTCGGATTTTCCGGACGGCGCGAATAGCGTCACGCCGGCCGCGTTCAGCTCGTCGCTCGCGGCTGGCAAGCGCACGTCAGGTCCGGCTTGGCTGCCGCCAGCGCTTCGGGGCTCGCCACCTCGGCGATCACCCAGACCGCGCCGACGTCGACGCGCAGGAAGCTGCTTCGCCACGACGCCGAGCGTTCGCGCGATCCGCGCGGCGTCGATCTCGCCGACCTTCGCCTGCGGGCCCGCGAACGAAGATCTCCGTCGCCGTCGAGCGTGAGATCCATCACGCCGGCGAGGCATTCCTGCCTGAGCTGCTTTTTCCTTCGCCACGAACCCGGCCTCGAGGGCCGCATGCGCGCTGCCGAGCGTCGGATGGCCGGCGAACGGCAGCTCCTGCAGCGGCGTGAAGATGCGCAATTTGTAGTCGGCCGACCTTGCTCGGCAGCAGGAACGTGGTCTCGGAGAGGTTGGTCCAGCGGGCGATGCGCTGCATGGTCTCGGTCGTCGAGCCCTTCGGCGTCGATCACCACCGCGACCGGGTTGCCGCGGAACGGCGTGGCGGTGAAAACGTCGACCTGCTTGAAGCGTCTCATCGTTCGACCACCCTCTCGAGAAAGGCTTCGAGTGCGCGCACCGGCGCGTCGTCCTCGAACAGCCGTCCGCGTGCGCCACGCAGACGCTCGCGCAGCTTCTGCCGCCGGCCAGCGTCGTTCGCCAGCGCGACGGCGAGCTCGACGTAGGCGGCGTCCGACGGCGCGACCAGCTCATCGAGGCCGATGTGCCGTAGCATGCCGCTCGCGAGACGGCCGCGCATGAAGCGCCCTTCGCGCGTCACCACCGGCAGGCCGCATTGCACCGCCTGCAGCGCGGTGTTGAAGCCGGAGAAGCCGACGGTGTCGAGGTAGAGGTCGGCGCGCGGCGAGCAGATCGCGCGAAACGCCTGCGGATCCTGCCAGGGCATGAACACGACGTGGCGCTCGAAGCTCAGCCCGGCGCGCTCGAAGGCGCGCGCGCAGGCGCCGCTCCAACCGGTCCGACAGCGCTTCCGGCTTGCCGCGGAAGAACACCAGCTTGCCGCCGGGAACGCGTCGCGCGATCTCCGCGAGCAGCGCGATCGTGCTCCGCCGCGTACTTGAAGGGCGTGCCGGGGCAGAGCAGCACGCACGTCCGCGGCGGGCAGGCCGAGGTCCGAGCGCCGCGCCTCGCGTCCCTCGCCGCGCGCGCGCGGCAGCCAGCAGCTCGTGCCCGGAAGCAGCTCCGAGCTGTCTCGGTGTAATGCGCCTGCGCGCCCGGCGGCTCGAGGGCCTCGGCCGAGAGGTAGTAGTCCATCGTCGGCAGGCCGCTCGTCTGGGGCTGGCCCCAGCTCGTCGCCTGGACCGGCGCGAGGCGCAGGCTGGCGAGCTTCGCCGGTCGTCGGGTCCATGCCGATCTCGGGATAGATGAGCACGTCCATCCGGCTGCGCGTGGATGAAGCGCGCCCAGTGCTCCCAGCCGCTCCCTTGCCGTCGTGAAATTCGCGGCGAGCGAAATCGGCGAGCTCGGTTTCCGCGTCGCGCTTCGCCGAGAGGTGGAACAGGTGCAGACTCGAAGCGCCGCGCGGTCGAGTCGCTCCACCCAGCCGCGCACGAACGCGAGCCAGACCGAATGGTCGGAGATATGCGCCGAGACGATGCCGACGCGGATGCGGGCGCGCGGCCTGCGGCGCCGCGGCGGCGCGAGGCCGGCTGGACGCGCTGCCAGCGCTGCATCAGCGCGGCGCAGAGCGTTCCGTAGCGCGCCAGCAGGTCGCGGTTCGATACTTCGTGGTACGCGAGATAGAACGGCTGGTGCATCGCCGACGGCGCGGAAGGCCTGCGCGGCTCGGTCGCGGCCCACGCCTCCAGCGCCTCGAGCTCGCGCGCGAACGCGCCTGCGCGCGCTCTTCGTAGGTCGGTATCGCCGTCGTCGATCACCGGGATCTGCGCCACCGCCGCCGCCCAGCGGGCGCGGCCGAAAGCCGGATCGAGGCTCGACCGCGCGCCGGAAAGCCTCGACCGCCGCGCGCCAGTCGCCCGCCCCTTGTGCACGTTGCCGAGCTCGAGCAGCGCCTCCGGGAAGTCCGGCTTCAGCGGCGAGCGCCGCTGCGCAGGCTGCGCTCGGCGTCCTCGAGCTCGCGCCGCTCGCGCAGGATCGAGGCGATGTCGACGTGCGCGTCGGCGAACTCCGGCGCCAGCTCGGCCGCGCGCCGGTAGGCGGCGAGGGCCGCATCGAGGTCGCCGACGTCGCGGTAGGCGGCGCCGAGGTTGTAGTGACGCCTGCCGGGAAGTCGGGCCTGAGCTCGAGCGGCGCGGCGCAGCGCCACGATCCCTTCCGCCATGCGCCCGGCCTGAGCAGGCGGCGCTGCCGCGCTCGAATTCCTCCTGCGCCGAGCGTCTGCCGCTGAACAGGCGCCTGAGCATGCGGCGATGTTACTTCAGGATGCGCAGCAGGTTGTGGTGCGAGTCGGTGAAGGTCGGCAGGTCGTCTGCGGTCCTCGATCGGCTCGGCCGCCTCGGCGATGCGCGGCCAGGCGAGCAGCTTCGCGTTGCGCGTGACGATGATCTGGTCGGTCGAGGAATACCAGTACTCCGGGCCCTCGCCGCTGTCGGGCAAGTCGGAGACGTTCACCGCCTCGAAGCCGAACTCCGACGGCGAGGCGCTTCACCACCGGCAGCAGGTCGATGAAGCGGTTGGTGGCCTGGAACACGATCACGCCGTCCGGCTTGAGGTGCTTGACGTAGAGCGCCATCGCCTCGCGCGTCACCAGGTGCATCGGGATCGAGTCGCCGGAGAAGGCGTCGATGCCCATGCACGTCGTAGCCGCGCGGCGGCTCGCGCTCGAGCGACAGGCGGCCGTCGCCCATGACCGATTTCGGTCTTGGCCGAGGTATCCTGCAGGAAGGTGAACTCGCGCTTGCGCGATGTCGACCACGCGCGGGCTGATCTCGTAGAACACCAGCGCGTCGCCCGGCTTCATCCAGGCAGCGATCACGCCCGCGCCGAGGCCGATGACGCCGACGCGCAGCGGCTTCTTCGGGCTGCATCTCGCGCAGCGAGCGGAAGACGCGGCCGTAGCCCGAGCCCGGGCTGAAGTAGTCGGCCGGCATGTTGCGGAACGAGTCGCCGAGCAGCTGCCCGCCGTGCATGATCGCCGCCGTGATACATCGAGCGGTAGGGGACCGGGCTCTGATGATCGGCGGTGCGCACCACGCCGTAGAAGTCGCGCTCCATCACGCGCACGCCGTCGGTGTAGTCCTGCGCCGCGCGCGCGACCAGCACCACGGTGCGTCGCCGCCACCGCCAGCCGCCCCAGACCGCGATGCCTGCGCAGCCGCGTCGACAGCAAGCAGCGCCAGCAGCACCAGCGCGATGCCGAGCTCGAAGTAGCCCGACAGCGCGAGCGGCGCGACGATCGCCACCAGCACCGCGCCGATGCGCGCCGCCGAGGGAGATCATCAGGTAGAAGCGCGTCAGGTGCGCCGGGATCGGGCTTCAGGCTCGCCAGCTCGCCGTGGCAGAACATGCAGGCGACGAACAGGCCCGCGACGTAGATCGGCATCGCCGCGTGCAGCTCGAGCGACGGCGCGTACCAGGCCATCGCCGGCACCAGCACGATCAGCCAGCGCGAGGAACAGCGGCCGCGCAGTACCAGCGCGGGTGATCGAAGGCGAGGATGAAGGTGACGAGGTAGATCGCGAGCGGCACCACCCAGAGGAACGGCACGCTGGCGATGTTCTGCGTGATGTGGTTGGTGACCGCGAGCAGCATCACCGAGCCCATCGCCGCGAGCGCCAGCCACTGCAGCTGGGCGTTGCGCTGAAAGCTTTCTGCTTTGCCGGATAGCGACTCTTTCCTGAACCCCATTACCGTTCATCGACAGCCACGCCGTGCCCGCGCACAGCACCGCGAAGCCGGCGAACAGGAACGACCAGCCCCAGCCGAGCGCCTTCAGGTCGAACGCCGGCTCGAACAGGACCGGAAAGCCGAGCAGCGCCAGCAGCGACGCCAGGTTGGAGAGCGCGAACAGGCGGTAAGGCACGACGCGTGCTGGAAGCGCCGCCAGTACCACGCCTGCAGCAGCGGCGTGGTGGTCGAGAGCAGGAAGTACGGCAGGCCGATGGTCGCGAGCAGCAGCAGCAGGATGCGCCCGATCGGCTCCTCGTCGCCCTGCGGCTTCCAGGCCGCTCGAGGCGAGGATCGGCAGGCAGAGCAGCGAGACGCGCGAGCAGCGCCGACGTGCAGCAGCGCCTGGCGGCGCGCGCCGAGGCGCGTCGTCCAGTCGGCGTAGGCGTAGCCGGCGAGCAGCACGCTCTGGAAGAACACCAGGCAGGTGGTCCACACCGCCGCCGAGCCGCCGAACCACGGCAGGATCTGCTTGGCGATGATCGGCTGCACCAGGAACAGCAGGAACGACGAGAGGAAGATCGTCGCGGCGTAGGGCAAGGTCGCCGCGAGCGGCGAGCGCATTACTCGAGAATGGATTTGAGCGTCCTTCCCATTTCCGCCGGGTTGCGCGTCACCTTGATGCCGCACTCCTCCATCACCGCGAGCTTCTCCTGCGCCGTGCCCTTGCCGCCGGAGATGATCGCGCCGGCGTGGCCCATGCGCTTTCCGGGCGGCGCGGTGATGCCGGCGATGAAGCCGACCACCGGCTTCTTCATGTTCTCCTTCACCCAGCGCGCCGCGTCTTCCTCGTCCGAGCCGCCGATCTCGCCGATCATGATCACCGCGTCGGTCTCGCGGATCGTCGTTGAACAGCTTCATGACGTCGACGTGCTTCAGGCCGTTGACCGGGTCGCCGCCGATGCCGACCGCGGTCGACTGGCCGATGCCGAGCTCGGTGAGCTGGCCGACCGCTTCATAGGTGAGCGTGCCCGAGCGCGACACCACGCCGACGCGCCCCTTCTTGTGGATGTGGCCCGGCATGATGCCGATCTTGATCTCGCCCGGCGTGATCACGCCCGGGCAGTTCGGGCCGACCAGCTTCGTGCGGCGGTTCTGCTTGCCGCATGCGGTCGCGCACCTCGACCATGTCGCGCACCGGGATGCCTTCGGTGATGCAGATCACGAGGTCGAGGTCGGCCTCGACCGCCTCCCAGATCGCGGCGGCGGCGAACGGCGGCGGCACGTAGATCACCGAGACGTTGCACGCCGGTCTTTGCTTTCGCTTCCTTCACAGTGCCGAAAATCGGAATGCCCTCGAAGTTCTCGCCCGCCTTCTTCGGATTCACGCCGGCGACGTAGCACGCCTTGCCGTTGGCGTAGGCGCGGCTGGTCTGCGTGTGGAACTGGCCCGTCTTGCCGGTGATGCCCTGGGTGACGACCCGCGTGTCCTTGTTGATGAGGATGCTCATTTCTTCTTCTTCACCTTCTTCTTCGCCGCGACTTTGCTTCTTCACGGCTTCTTCTTCTTGCGATCGCCGCCACGACCTTCTTCCCGGCATCTCCCATGTTGTCCGCCGAGATGATCGGCAGGCCCGAGTCCTTGAGGATCTTCTTGCCGAGGTCCTCGTTGGTGCCCTTCATGCGCACCACCAGCGGCACCGAGATCTTCGTCTCGCGCGCCGCGGCGACGACGCCGGCTGGCGATGGTGTCGCACTTCATGATGCCGCCGAAGATGTTGACCAGGATCGCCTTCACCTTCGGGTTGGAGAGCATGATCTTGAACGCGGCGGTCACCTTCTCCGCGGTGGCGCCGCCGCCGACGTCGAGGAAGTTGGCCGGCGAGCCGCCGAACAGCTTGATCGATGTCCATGGTCGCCATCGCCAGGCCGGCGCCGTTCACCATGCAGCCGATGTTGCCGTCGAGCGAGATGTAGTTGAGGTCGTACTTCGACGCCTCGATCTCGAGCGGGTCCTCCTCGTCGAGGTCGCGCAGCGCGACGATGTCGGGATGGCGGAACAGCGCGTTGTCGTCGAAGTTGAGCTTCGCGTCGAGCGCAACGACTTCGCCGTTGCCGGTGAGGATCAGCGGGTTGATCTCGACCAGCGACGCGTCGGTGCTCGAGGAAGCACTTGTAGACCGCCTGGAAGATCGCGCGCGCGGCTCTGCGGCAGGCCCAGGCTGGTGGCGATCTCGGCGGCGCTCGCGTCGCCGGTCAGCCCCTCGGCCGGATCGATGAACACCTTGAAGATCTTCTGCGGCGTCTTCGCCGCCACTTCCTCGATGTCCATGCCGCCCTCGGTCGACGCCATCAGCGCCACCTTCTGCGTGCCGCGGTCGACCACCATGCCGAGGTAGAGCTCCTTCTTGATGTCGGCGCCCTCCTCGATCAGCAGGCGGCGCACCTTCTGGCCCTGCGGACCGGTCTGATGGGTCTTGAGCTGCATGCCGAGGATCTGCTTGAGAAATCTCTGCACTTCATCGAGCGACTTGGCGACCTTCACCCCGCCGCCCTTGCCGCGGCCGCCGGCGTGGATCTGCGCCTTCACCACCCAGACGCTTGCCGCCGAGCTTCTTCGCCGCATCGACCGCCTCGTCGACGCTCAACGCGGCAATAGCCGCGCGGCGTCGGCACGCCGTACTTGCGGAAGATTTCCTTCCCCTGGTACTCGTGGATCTTCAAGCGACCTTACCCCTATACCATTTTGGATACCACTTCTTGACCGTTTCGGTGGTCGTCTCGAGCGCGTGGCACTGGTCGAGCTGGAACGGCTTGCGGCCGTCGCCGCGCTCTTCCGGCATTTCGCCGGCAAAGGTCTGGATCGCCGCGGTCGGCAGGCCGGCGAGCATCTCGGTCAGGTGCGTGCAGCCGCGGGTACCGCCGAGCAGCTCCGCGGCGTTTTTTCTGAAATCCTTTATCAATGACAAGCCGATCAGCTTGCGATACGCCGGCGCGATGGTCTCGCAGCCGCCGGGATAGGGCACCGCGTCGGACGACGCGGTCGCCTCGACGATGGTCAGGCTGCGGTCGATGGTGATGCGCAGCCACATTTCGTGCACCGGCAGGCCGGCGCGCCGCACGCCGGTCTTCAGGTCGAAGTCGTGGTTCTTGATGTCGGTGAGGTGCGCCTCGATGTCCCACAGCCCGTCGGCGCGCTTGTAGCCCTCGTAGCGCACGCGGCGGGTGTGCCTGCAGCTCGCGCTCGACGTTGGAAATCGGCAGAGGCATGAAGGCGCGGATTTTAGCATTGGCAACTTGCTAGACTCGGTAGCCGATGCGCTGAAGTACGTTCTCGCTCTCGATCAGGGCACCACCAGCTCGCGCGCCATCCTGTTCAACGAGGCAGGCGCGCCGGTGTCGGTCGCGCAGCGCGAGTTCCGCCAGATCTTCCCGCAGCCCGGCTGGGTCGAGCACGACGCGAAAGAGATCCTCAGAACCCAGCGCGAGGTGGCGCGCGAAGCGGTGCGCTCGAGCGGCGTGCCGCTCAAGGACCTGATGGCGGTCGGCATCACCAACCAGCGCGAGACCACCATCGTCTGGGACCGGCAGACCGGCGAGCCGATCCACAACGCCATCGTCTGGCAGGACCGGCGCACCGCCGCCGCAGTGCGAGGAGCTGCGCCAGGTCGGCGCCGAGAGCCTGGTGCGCGAGCGCACCGGGCTGGTGATCGATCCGTACTTCAGCGGCACCAAGATCGCCTGGCTGCTCGACAACGTCCCGCGGCGCGCGCGCGCGCCGAGCGCGGCGAGCTCGCGTTCGGCACCGTCGACACCTGGCTGGTGTGGCAGCTCACCGGCAACCGCACGCACGTCACCGACGTCTCGCAACGCGTCGCGCACGCTGCTGTTCAACATCCACACGAACGACTGGGACGAGGAGCTGCTGCAGCCTGTTCCGCGTGCCGCGCGCCATCCTGCCCGACGTGCATCTGTCCAGCCACGCGTTCGGCATGCTGCCGAAGAGCGTGCTCGACGAGCCGCTGGTGATCGGCGGCATCGCCGGCGACCAGCAGGCCGCGACCTTCGGCCAGGGCTGCCACCGGGCCGGCATGGCGAAGAACACCTACGGCACCGGCTGCTTCATGCTGCTGCACACCGGCGACAAGGTGATCCGCTCGCAGAGCGGCCTGATCTCGACCGCGTGCGCGCAGACCGGCGGCCGCGGAGTTCGCGCTCGAAGGCAGCGTTCTTCGTCGGCGGCGCGGTGGTGCAGTGGCTGCGCGACGGGCTGCGGGTTTTTCGAGCATCGAGCGAAGTCGAGACGCCTCGCCGCCAGCGTGCTCGATTCGCGGCGACGTCTACCTCGTGCCGGCCTTCACCGGCCTCGGCGCGCCGTACTGGGACCCCCATGCGCGCGGCGCGATCGTCGGCCTGACGCGCGGCACCTCGAGGGCGCACATCGCGCGCGCCGCGCTCGAATCGATCGCCTTCCAGAGCGCCGAGCTGCTCGAGGCGATGCAGAAGGATTCGGGCGAGAAGCTCGCCGAGCTGCGCGTCGACGGCGGCGCCGCGGCCAACGACCTGCTGATGCAGTTCCAGGCCGACCTGCTGGGCGTGCCGGTGCTGCGGCCCGAAGGTGCTCGAGACCACCGCGCTCGGCGCCGCCTACCTCGCCGGCCTGACCGTCGACCTGTGGAAGTCGCGCGAGGAAGTCGCCAGCCACTGGCAGCTCGACCGGCGCTTCGAGCCGAGCATGAGCCGCGACGAAGCCGCGGAGAAAGATGAAGCGCTGGCGCGAAGCGGTCAGCGCGCGCGCAGGTTGGGCAGTGACGACCTAGTTACTGCCGCAGCGTGCCCTGCACCTCGATCTGCACCCGGCGGTTGGGCGCCAGGCATTCGATCAGGGCCTTGCGGCCCTTGGCGTCGCGGCAGGACTTGACCGGCAGCGTCTTGCCGAAGCCGAACACCTCGATCTTCTCCGCGCTCGCGCCCTGCGTCACCAGATAGGTCGCGGACCGCCTCGGCACGCTTCTCGGAGAGCTGCTGGTTGTAGGTCGGCGAGCCGAGGATGTCCGAGATGGCCGTTGACGTTGATGTAGCGGATCTCGGCGAAGTCCTTGAGCTTGGGCAGGATGTCGCTGTCGATCTTGGCGCGCACCTCCGGCGAGAGCTGCACGCGATTGAAATCGAACGCTCTCGGTCCAGACCAGCGTCACGATCGAGGGGCTTCTTCGGATCGAACTCGCCGCTGCGGCGGTGACGCCGGAGCCCGAGGGCTGCACGCGCGAGCGGCCGCACGCCGAACTGGCCGACGAAGGGGATCGCGTTCGCCTGCAGGTCGTACTGCACGAGGAATTTCTGGTCGCCGGCGACCAGCGTGACAGATCGGCAGCGCCAAGATCGAGTCCAGGCACTATGCCATAGCCGGCTACCTCGTCGCCAGCCGCGCGGCGCACGTCGAGCCGCTTGCCGTCGGTCAGCGCGACCAGCGCCTCGTAGACCTTGCCGCTGTCGGTGCCGGGGGACAGCTGGAGCCGCTGCTCGACCCGGCCCGGAGCTTGATGTCGTCGGCGAGGATGCCGGGCACCGCCTGGGGTGAGGAACGCGCCGTAGATGCACGCCCGCGCCTGCGCCGGAAGGTGGTGCCCGCACCCTGCGCCCGCAGACTCGGCGCCGCTCAACGCACACAGCAGCGCTGCAACGAGAAAACGGCCGGATATCTCTTGGCATGGAACCCTGCCTGTTAAAAGTATACGATCTACTGAGCGCGCCGAGGAAGCGTGAGGACGCGGAGCAGCGGCAGATACGCGGCGAGAACAATATGAAACACGCTCGAAATCCAGGCCCGGATCAGGGCTTCTTCAGCTGGTCCTCGAACTTGCGCCAGCACCTGCTCGCGCAGCTCGGGCGAGCGCTGCACCACCGGCGGAAACTCGCCCGAGCATCTCGAACGGCCGGCAGGCGTCGATCACGGCGCGCGAGTTCCAGGTCGTGCCGCGCGGGATGCGCGGGTCGAGCGGGCCGCTCCAGGCAGCTTGCGGATGATGTCGATGTCCTCGGCCGGGTCGCAGCGCGTGCACATCGCCCACAGCACTTCGAACAGGTTCGGTCGGATCGATGTCGTCGTCGACCACGACGACGAAGCGCCCGAGGTAGGAGCCCGACTGGCAGCTCGCGGCGAGCCATCGCCGCCTGCTTGGCGTGGCCGGCGTAGGCCTGCTTGATCGCGATGACGTTGAACATGCGCGCGCCGCCCGCCTCGTGGCACCACACGCCCTTCACGCCGGCAGACGCCGGCGCGCTCGACCTCGTCCCAGATCATGCCGGCCTTCATCACGCACTTGCTGTAGGAGAAGTCCGAGGGCGGCACGCATCGGCGGCGCGATGGTCGAGGATCGGATCGTTGCGGTGGTAGATGCGCTCGCACGCGCATCACCGGCTGCTCGCTCTGGCCGCCGGCGTAGTAGCCGGTGAACTCGCCGAACGGCCCTTCGGGCGCGGTCTCGCCCGGATGCATCTCGCCTTCGAGCACGATCTCGGCGTGCGCCGGCATCGGCAGGCGGTGGAGCTCGCTCTCGATCACGTCGTAGGGCAGGCCGCGGTGGCCGCGCGGCGTAGTCGTACTCGGAGAGGCCGAAGCGGATCTCGTTGCCGCCGGCGAGGAACAGCAGCGGATCGTGGCCGCAGCTGATCAGCACCGGGCAGGGCTTGCCCTGCTTGAAATACTTCTCGCGGATCTGCCGGCCGTGCTTGCCGGGCGAGATCCACAGGCCGACGCGTGTTCGGCGTCCTGCACCATCGACGCGGTAGGTGCCGCAGTTGACCCAGTTCCGCTCCGGGTCGCGCATGATCACCAGGTCGTCGGTGCCGATGTAGCGGCCGCCGTCGTGCTCGTGCAGGCAGCGGCACGGGAAACTTGAGAACGTCGACGTCGTTTCCGGAGAGCACGTTCTCGAGAACCGGCGCCGTTCGTCGACCACGCGCGGCGGGATCGGCTTGTGGGTCTTCATGCGGTCGCGGTAGGCGCGCACCACGTCGAGCGGATGCGAAGGCACCGGGAAGCCGAGCGTGATCGCGCAGCCGCTTCGTCGAGTTGGTCGCGCCCGAGAGCGCGCGAAAGCCCTTCGGATAGCCGGGGATGTCCTCGAACAGGATCGCCGGCGGCGTCTCGCGCGCGCGTACGACGATCTCGGCGAGCGTGCCCATCTCGAGCTTCCAGTGCGCGCCGCGGATGCGCAGCAGCTCGCCGCGCTGCTTCGAACCGCTCGATGGCCTCGCGCAGGTCGGCGTGCGGCCGATCGTAGCCGTTCCAGAAGCCGGCCTTCTCAGTATGTCCCACGGAACGCGTCGCTGCCCGCCACGTAGGTCATGTTGGTGATGCCGTGGTTGCGGTTGACGAGCGGCCGGTTGAACAGGCGGTGCTTCATGCTGCGCGTCTCGTGCTCGATCTGGAACAGCTTGCGGCCGTCCTTCGGATCGACGATCCACTGGAAGCGCCACTCGGCGTCGTCGGTCTCCATCGTGATCAGGCCGCGCTCCAGCAGCCACTTGTAGCGGCTGGAGAAGTCGGCGATGTAGATCTGGATGTGGTGGCCGTCGTACTCCGGCTGCTTGCGCTTTCGTCTCGGTGAACATCAGCTTCTGGTGCTTGCCGATGCGCACCACGGCGCGCCCCTTGGACGCCGTCGCCGGCGCATCCATCACCTCGTTGTAGAAGCGCGCGATGCCCTCGGCGGTGCCCGGCGCACGTCGAAGTCGACGTAGAGCGAGGCCGAGCTCGATCGGCCCGTACTCCGGCGACGGCGCGTGGCAGCGCACCGCGCGTGCCCCACGGATCGGTCGCCTCGACGCAGTCCTTCTTCACCGCGTAGGAGAACTGCGCGCGTCGTCCGGCACCACCCGCTTCATCTCCTTGCCCGCGTGCTCCGAGGCGCTTCGCCAGCTCGTCGAGGCTCGGCACGACGAAGCCGGCGGTGCCGCGCAGGCGCTCGGCCTTCGGGCGGCACGGCGCGGCTCGGCATATGCACCTGGGTGCGGCCGAAGTTGAGCCAGATGTTCTCCATGCCGGGGAAGATGTAGGGGTCGCGCGTCGCGCCGAGGCCGACGACGTAGAAGAGCGATCGCCAGCCGCTGGTCGTCGATGCAGCAGTTGTAGTGCTCGAGGTGGACGATGTTGCCGACGTCCTGCGTCGCGCGGTCGTACTTGAGCTTTTCCGGAGCGTTCATGGCGCTAGTTTATTCCCCATACGCGTTTGGCGAAATCCGGGTAGTCGGCGGCGATCAGCTTGCGACGGGCCCCGCAGACAGGTCAATTCCTCCGCGGACGGCGGCGGCGTCAGCGGCACGTCAGCGGGCGCATCGAAATCGAAGCCGGTCTCGGCGCGGACGTCGCCCTTCTCGTGGACGCTTCAGGCGGAAGCGGCGTTTGTCCCTCTGCCACGAGAAGAGCGCCTTGCCGGTGAGCAGCGCCGTCGGGTCGCCGCGCGCCGAGACGAACTCGACCTTGGGCACCAGCGTGCGGCTGCGAGTGCTCCTCGCGAAAAAGAATGGTGTTCTTCGATCACTGAATACATATAGGCCGAGCCGAAGGTCCCGGGAAGCGCTTGCCATCGGCGCGCACCAGGTTGATCGCCGCCCTGCCGTCGATCTGCGCGCCGCCGAGGAAGAAGGCATGTCGATGCGGCCCTGCCCGGCGAGGTCGAAGAGCTCGCGCGAGCCTTCGGTGAACGGATTGGCCGCGCGCCGCTGCTGCAGCGAGACGCGAAAGCCGGGATCTGCATTTTTGCTCAAGAAACACGCCGGTCGCCGGGATCGGCGACGACGCGCCGATCGCCGCATGGCGCGCGCCGTCCAGCAGCCGCGCGATCACGCAGGCGAGGTGCTCTTCCTTGGCGTAAGGACCCATTCGTCCAGATAGCGCTGAGAAGCCTTCGCGCGTCTTCGCCGCCTTGGCGTACTGCGAAACGTGCGTGTCGTCGACGCCGTAGACGCCCGGCATGCCGAGCGGCCAGCGCGCCGCGCGGCGCGTGCGCGACCGCGGATACATAGATGGAGGAGATCGACGCCGGGCGCGAGCAGCTCGTCTTCGAGCATGTCGCCTTTGCGCTGCTCCTCGATAAGTCACCAGGCTGGTTTTCGCAGCGTGCGCGGCCGTGGCGAGCTCGCGCCGGCGGCCGACCCAGACGTTGCCGGCCTCGTCCGCCCAGCGCGCGTGGAACAGCGCCACGTCCGGCTTGATCGCCGGCACGAGGACGACCTCGCCCTGCCGGATCCAGTCCTTGCGCTCCTTCATCAGGTCCGAGCCGCCGATGCCCGGCGACCGGCATGTACGACACGCCCTTCTCGCTCGCCTGCAACCCGGCATGGACCGCGGGACAGGTGGCGTCTTTCACCTTGATGAGATTTTTTCGACGGCCTCCGTGAAGCGCGGCGCAAGTCCCGCTTCGCCGAGCGACACCGCGCTCGTCTCGACCTCCGCGACGCAGCCCGCGCCGATCAGCAGGTCGGCCGACATGCCGAGGATGGGAACGCCGAGCAGCCGCAGGCTCCTTGCTTTTTGCCGGATGAGGGCCCGCACGACTTCCATCGCGACGAGCGAATAGTCCGGCGGCAGCGCGAGCAGCGCGCCGTCCGGAATGCAGCGCATCGGCGAAGCCATCGTTCGAAGCGCCGTGCCGCCAACCGTCAGGCCCTCGATCTTGAGCGTCGGCTGGCCGACGCCGACCGGCACGCTCTGGCCTTCCTTGCCGCAGGTGCCGATGCCCGAGTCGAGCGCGAGGTCGTTGCCGATCATGCGTGACGCGGGTCAGCGCGTCGGGGCCGTTGCCGATCAGCGTCGCGCCCTTGACCGGCGTGGTCGACCTTGCCGTCCTCGATCAGGTAGGCCTCGGCGGCGGAGAACACGAACTTGCCGTTGGTGATGTCGACCTGGCCGCCGCCGAAGTTGCTGGCGTAGAGGCCCTTCTTCACGCTGGCGGATGATCTCCTGCGGGTCGTGCGTCGCCGGCCAGCATGTAGGTGTTGGTCATGCGCGGCATCGTCATGTGCGCGAAGCGACTCGCGCCGCGCCGTTGCCGGTGAGCGGCATCTTCATGAGGCGCGCGTTCAGGCTGTCCTGCAGGTAGCCGCGCAGCACGCCGTCCTCGATCAGCACGGTGCGCTGCGTCGGGTTGCCCTCGTCGTCGACGGTGAGCGAGCCGCGCCGGCCCGGCAGCGTGCCGTCGTCGACCACCGTGACGCCGCGGCGCGGCGACGCGCTGGCCGAGCCGCCCGGCGAACGCCGAGCTGCCCTTGCGGTTGAAGTCGCCTTCGAGGCCGTGGCCGACCGCCTCGTGCAGCAGCACGCCCGGCCAGCCGGGCCCGAGCACCACGGTCATCGTGCCCGCGGGCGCGGCGCGCGCTTCGAGGTTGACGAGCGCCTGCGACACCGCCTGCTCGCGCGTAGCGATCGAGCACCTCGTCGGTGAAATGCGCGTAGTCGGTGCGCCCGCCGCCGCCCGAGCTGCCGGCTCTCGCGCCGGCCGTTCGACTCGGCGATCACCTGCACCGACAGGCGCACCAGCGGCCGCACGTCGGCGGCGAGCATGCCGTCGGCGCGCGCGATCAGCACCACTTCGTATTCGCCGCCGAGGCTCGCCATCACCTGCGTGATGCGCGGGTCGAGCGCGCGGCACTTCTCTCCAGCTTCTCGAGCAGCGCCACCTTGTGCGCGGAATCGAGCGAAGCGACCGGATCGATCGTCGCGGTACAGAGGGACCGGAGGCTTGCTTCTGCGTTGCGCCTTGACTCGTCTTCGCCTGGCCGGCTGGCGCGATGGCGCGCGTCGCCTTGCGCCGCGTCCTGCAAGCGCGTCGAAGCTGATCTCGTCGGAATAGGCGAACGCGGTCTTCTCGCCGCGACACGGCGCGCACGCCGACGCCCTGCTCGATGTTGAAGCTGCCCGACTTGACGATGCCCTCCTCCAGGCTCCAGCCCTCGGAGCGCGTGTACTGGAAGTAGAGGTCGGCGTAGTCGATGCGTGCGCGCGCCGAGCACGCCGAACACGCGCTCGAGCTTGTTCATCTCGAGGTCGAACGGGCGCCAGCAGCGTGCGCGTTGCGGTTTCCAGGATCAAGCAAATCTCCTTCGCAACTGCCGCGAGTGCTCCAGGTCGATCTCGGCGAGCACCACGCCCTCGCCCTTCGGCGCTGCACGCCGAGCACTTCGCCCCACGGATCGACGATCATGCGTATGGCCGTAGGTGCGCCGGCCGCTGGCGTGCGTGCCGCCCTGCGCCGGCGCGACGACGTAGGCCTGGTTCTCGATCGCGCGCGCGCGCAGCAGCGTCTCCCAGTGCGCGCGCGCCGGTCGGCACGGTGAAAGCCGACGGCACGAAGATCACGTCCACCTCGCCGAGCCCGCGGTACAGCTCGGGGAAGCGCACGTCGTAGCAGATCGAGAGCCGAGCCGGCCGAACGGGCTGTCGAGCGCCACCGCGCGCGTTGCCGGCGCTCGATGGTTCGCGCCTCGTCGTAGCGTTCTCGGCGCCGCTGGTGGAAGCGGAACAGGTGCATCTTGTCGTAGCGTGCGACGCGCCTGCCGGTGTCGTCGAACACCAGGCAGGCGCTGCGGATGCGGCTCTCATCGTCACAGGAGATGGGGGCGGTGCCGCCGACAATCCAGACGCCATTCTTGCTTGCCGTTGCAGCCAGAAAATCCTGGATCGGGCCCGACGCCGTCGGGCTCCTTGCGCGCGCACCTTGTCGCGCTCGTCGCGGCCGATGATGTAGAAGTTCTCCGGGCAGCGCGACCAGGCTTCGCGCCCGCCGCCGCCGCGGCGGCGATCAGCCGGCCCGCCGCCTCGAGGTTCGCCGGCACGTCGGGCGCCGACACCATCTGCACCGCCGCCATCCGCGTCACGGCGAGACGGCCTTCTCCGACTCGACGGGACGCGGCGCGCCGATCCGGCGCCACCTTCGGGTCGCTCCAGCTGCCGGTGACCGAGTACTGGTAGGCGAAGATCTGTCCGAGCGGGTTCTTCAGCACGCGCTGCGCGATCACCGCGCGCGACGCCGACCGCCGGGTTGACGAAAACCAGCGCGGTGCCGGCGGTGTCGCCGACGCCCGGAATGATGCGCACGCGCAGGTTCTGCGTCTCGCTGCGCCAGGTCCACCTCGCCGCGCATCTCGACGTCGCGCGGCCGAGCCGCGCATGCGGAAGTCCTTCAGCGCCATCGACGCCCTGCGTCGACGCGCGCCTCGGCGTCGATGCGCTCGAACTGGAAGCCCTTGGAGAACACGTCGCGTGAAGTCGAGGCCGATGCGCCGCGGCAGCTGCTGCAGGCTCATCAGCGAGAGCAGCTTGCCGAAGCCGGGATCGATCTCGAGGAACTGGCCGTCGGTCGCCTCGAGCTTCAGCTCGCCGCCGAGGCTGGGGTAGTCGAGGCTCGAGGGCTCGCCGCGCCAGTCGAGCGTGCCCGCGAGCGTCGCCTTGCCGCCCTTGACGACGTTGTCGAAGCCGACGCGCGCGAGGAAGCTGCCGGCGTCGCTCGCTTCGATCTGGAACTCGAGCGCGCTCGCGGTCGCGGCGTCGGCCGTAGCGCGCCAGGCGCCCGAGCCCTGCAGCGACGCGTCGCTGCTGGTCGAGGGCGAGCTTCTCGACCCGCCACTCGGGGCCCTGCGCGCCGGCCTGCCTGCTGGCGGCGAGCATCAGTTGACCGAAAGGCTTGCCGCGGAAGTCGAAGCGCTCGGCGACCAGGTCGACGCCCGGCATGTCCGCGCGGCTGCGCAGCGCGACTGCGCTCGGGGCGCCGGGCTGTCCGGCGGAATCGACAGGTAGTCGAGGCGCGCGAGCACCTGCCGCCGCTCCGGTAGCGTAGATGTCGCCGGAGAGCTCCTGCGCGTTCACGCTCGCCGACCAGCCGACCGGCGTCCGGTGCCGGCGCGCACCGTGAGGCCGGACACGCGCTTGCCGTAAAGGTCGAGCGTGCCGACGCGCATGTCGACCGAGACGCCGCCGAGCGTCATCGCCGGCGCGGCGCGAGCGCGAGCCACGAGTCGAGGTCGAGCGCGGCGAGCGAGCCGTAGACCAGGATTCCCGGCCGCTCGGGCAGCCGCACCGGCTGGCCGGGCTGCGGGCGAGAACGCGACGCCGGCGCGCTGCACCACCATCGCCTCGCCCTGCCGCCGGCGCAGGAGCTCGGCCGCGGCGAGGCGGCCGAGAGTTGCCGAGACGCGGTCGCGCGCGCCGCCGTCGGCCTGCGCGATCTCGAGGCGCAGCGGCAGCGCGTCGCCCGCAGCCTTGGCGAGCGGCGCGGGCAGGCTGCTCGCCACGCCGCGCAGCGACGATTCGATCCTGAGCCGCGCCTGCCCCTCGCGCACCGTCAGCGTCGCCGCGTAGCTGGCGGCGCCGCTGAGATGATCCCGCCAGGGACGCTCGATGAGCGGCAGCTCCGCGACCTTGAGGTTGCGTCCCTGCGCCACGATCTCGACGGCCGGCGTCGGCGCGGGTGCCGCCGCTGATCTCGACCGGCGCGCCGAGCAGCCGCCCGGTGACGCGACGCAGCGTGAAGCCGACGTCGGTGAAGGCGAAGCCGCCGCGCGGCGCGCTCGATCGCCGGCAGGCTGCGGGTGGACCTCGATGTCGTTGCCGGCGAAGTCGAATTCGCCCGCGATCTTGGTCTCGCGGCAGGTCCTCGATCGGCAGGTCGATCTTCAGGCGCAGCGCTGCCGTTGCCCGCGACCTGCATGGCGTCGGTCATGCCGCCGACCATGCGCGCGCACCGGCGACGTCTCGACGAACTGAGGAATTCCGCGCTCGGCCCCGCCGCCTGGCCGCTGATCAGCAGGTGGCGCGACGGCGCCGCAAGCTCGGGGATGCTGACGCGCACGCTGGAAATGCGCGTGCCGAGGATGGTGCCGCTGCGCGCCGACGATCGTCATGCTGTCGCGCTCGAAGTGCAGCTCGCCGTCGATGTTCTCGATGCGCGGCCAGCCGTCGGCGTAGTTCAGCACGCCGCGCTCGACGCGCGCCGTGACCTGGAACTGCCCGCGCGCGGGATCGACGAACGGGAATTCGCGCAGATCGCCGCTGCAGGCGCAGCCGCACGTCGCTCGCCTGGCCGGCGACGATGCTCTCGAGCAGCCACTTGCGCAGGCGCTCGCCGCCGATCAGGTGGCCGTGCGGCAGATAGCGGCCGACGCGCGCGCCGTCGGCGCGCGTCAGAGTCGCCGACCAGGTCGATCACGCCCGGCCCGGTCCCCGAGCGGGTATAGCTGCCGTGGGCATTGCCGCTCGCGTCGGCGTTGGCGAAGCTGATCGAGGTCAGGCGCAGGGCGAGCGCGCCGTCGTCCTGGCGCTCCCAGTCCACCTGCCCGTTCAGCGTGTCGAGGCCGATGCGCGCATCGGGAAGGATCTCGCGGCAGGTCGATCTCGGCCTTGCGCGAGGCGAGCTAGAGGCGGCCCTTCTTCTCGCTCGCCTCGAGCGTGCCGCTCAGGCCGGCGAAGCCGGGCAGGCTGCGCCACGGGCTGCAGGCCGAGGTCGCTGAAGCGCGCGCGGGCGGTGAAGCGCTGCGGGCTGGCGAAGCGGCCCCTGCCATTCGAAGCGCGCGTCGTTGACGCGGCCGCGTCGGCTCCAGCTCGGCGATCAGCGCGCGCAGCGTCGGCGGGCAGCGGCAGCGCGCCGGCGAGGTTCAGCGAGCGGTTCGAACTCGATCAGCCGCGCGCTGGCCGCGCCGTGCTGCTCGGCGGCGCTGCCGCCCCATCGCACCATGAAGTCGGTCGGCTGCAGCGGCGGGCCCTCCACCGGTACCGCTGTCAAGCCGCGCGCCGACAGCTCGTAGCCGTCGCGCAGCGCGCGCGCCTGCAGGCGGCCGCGCAGGCTGGTCAGCTCGAGCGCCGGCAGCTCCGGCCCGAGCAGCGCCAGCACCTGCACCAGCGCGACGTCGGCGGTGGCCTCGGTGAGCGCGCCGCCTTCGAGCGTCGCCCACAGGCGCAGCGCGCCGCGCGCCTCGCGCACGTCGAGCGGGTAGTCGATCCAGGCGCGCCAGGCGGCGAGATCGGTGGCGCCGAGCTCGGCATAGAGCCTGCCGTTCCACGCCGCGGGGTCGGTGAGCGAGCGGCCGGCGAGCTCGGCGCGCAGCTCGAGGCGCGAGCCGAGCTGCGCGCGGCGGCCGCGGCGACGAGGCCGATGGCGTGCTCGTCGCCGGAGTTGCGCAGCCGCAGGTTGAGCGCGGCGAGCGCGAGCGGCGGCGCGCCGCGCTTCTCGTCGCGCCACTCGATCTCGGCGTTGCGGATCACGATCTCCTCCTGGCCGAGCACCCAGTCGGTGAAGCCCCGCCCTCCGGCGCGGCCGCCGAGCTTCAGCCCGGCGACGTAGATCGCGCCGGCGGCATCGCGCCGCACCTCGAGGCGCGGCCCGTCGATCACCGAGCGCGTGCAGCCGCAGCTCGCCGTGCAGCAGCGAGCGCCAGGAGATCACGTTCTCGACCGACGGCAGCACCAGCGCTTCGCGTCCCTGCGCGTCGAGGATGCGCACGTTCGACAGGCTGATCTGCGGCCGCAGGCCGAGCCAGCCCGCTTCGATGGCGCCGATCTTCACCGGCCGCCCGATCGCTGCGCGCCGCGGCGGCTGACGATCTCGTCGCGATAGCTGCTCGACTGTCGGGCAGGATCCAGAAGCGCACCGCCAGCAGCAGCGCCGCGAAGGCGAAAAACGCGGTCCAGGCGAGAACTTCGGCGACGCGCCAGATCCGTTTCATGGTGGAATTGACGTTCAGACTCGCCATTCTAACGGTAAATGCCTGAGCCAATTCAGGAAACTAGCCGATTCACGAGCCGCTTTGGCGCTGCTCGCCGCGTCTCCGGAGCTCGCGGAGGAACTTGCCGCGCCGGCCGCTTTCGCACGCGCGGAAATGGCGCGGGCGCTCGCCGGCTGCGCGAGGCGACGACGAAGCCGGCGCTGATGCGCAGGCTGCGGCGCCTGCGCCAGCGCGTGCTGCTGCGCGTGATGGCGCGCGATCTTGCCGGCCGCGCCGACGCTCGAGGAAGTGTGCGGCGCGATGAGCGACCTCGCCGAGCTGTCGATCGCGGCGGCGCTCGCTCACCTGAAATGCGAGGACCTGGTCGTGGTCGGCATGGGCAAGCTCGGCGGCCGCGAGCTCAACGTCTCCTCCGACATCGACCTCGGTGTTCCTCTACCGCGGCTCGCCGAGGACGGGCCGCGCTTCGAGCGCGCCGGGCGCACGCCTGATCCAGATCCTGCTCCGAGCGCACCGAGGACGGCTTCGCGTTCCGCGTCGACATGCGCCTGCGGCCCTACGGCGGCTCGGGGCCGCTCGCCTGCAGCTTCGACGCCCTCGACCAGTACTTCGTCACCCAGGGCCGCGAGTGGGAGCGCTACGCGTGGATCAAGGCGCGGGCGCTGACCGGCGAGCCGGGACGACGAGCTGGCGAAGACGGTGCGGCCGTTCGTCTACCGCAAGTACCTCGACTACGCGACGCTCGGCGCGATGCGCCGCCTGCACGCCGAGGTGCGGCGCGACGTCGCGCGGCGCGAGCTCGCCGGCGACGTCAAGCTCGGGCCCGGCGGCATCCGCGAGATCGAGTTCGTGGCGCAGGCGCTGCAGCTCATCCGCGGCGGCCGCGATCCGGAGCTCACCGCGCGACCGACCCTCGATGTTCTTTCGCTTCTTTCCAGAAAAAACTCCTGCCGGAAGATGCCGCGGCGAGAGCTCGCCGACGCCTACGTGCTTCCTGCGCAACGTCGAGCACCGGCTGCAGTACCTCGACGACGCGCAGCGCCACGATCTGCCGGAAAACGCGGAAGACCGCGCGCGCATCGCGCGCATGATGGGGTTTGCTTCCTGGGAGACATTCTCGGCGGAACTGGCGAGGCAGCGCGACGCCGTCACGCGGCACTTCGAGGCGGCGTTCGCCGAGCGCGAGCAGAAAGCCGAGCCCTGGCCCGAGCACCCGCGCCTCGCCGCGCTGCGCGCGAGCCAGCGCTACGCGGCGCTGCCCGCGGACTCGCGGCGGCGCCTCGACGCGCTGATTCCGGCGCTCGGCGCGCGCCGCGCAGGCGACGCCGGACCCGGAGGCGACGCTCGCGCGCGGCGTCGACCTGGTCGAGGCGATCGCCAGCCGCGCCGCCTACCTCGCGCTGCTCGCGGAGAACCCGCACGCGCTCGAGCGCGTGGCGCGCATCGATCGGCGCGCTCGAGCTGGGCCGCCGAGTTCGTCACGCGCCATCCGCTGCTGCTCGACGAGCTGCTCGACGACCGGGTGCTGTACGCGCCGCTTCGACCTGCCGTCCTTCTCGCGCAGCCTGCGCGCGGCAGCTCGACGACGCACGCGCGGCGACACCGAGCGGCAGATGAACCTGCTGCGCGAGCTGCACCAGGCGCAGGTGTTCCGCCTGCTCGCCCAGGACCTCGCCGGCCTGCTCACGGTCGAGCGGCTCGCCGACCACCTCTCGGCGCTCGCCGACGCGGTGCTCGAGAGACGATCCGCCTGGTCTGGCGCGACCTGCGCGCCGCGCCATCGCCAGGATGCGCCGCGCTTCGCCGTGATCGCCTACGGCAAGCTCGGCGGCAAGGAGCTCGGCTACGCCTCGGACCTCGACATCATCTTCCTCTACGACGACGCGGACGAGCGCGCCGGCGAGGTCTACGCGCGCCTCGCGCAGCGCCTCAACCACTGGCTCACCAGCCGCACCTCGTCGGGCATTCTGTTCGAGACCGATCTCGCGCTGCGGCCGAGCGGCGCCTCCGGCCTGCTGGTCTCGCCGGTCGCGGCGTTCGAGCGCTACCAGGAAGAGAGCGCCTGGACCTGGGAGCACCAGGCGCTGACGCGCGCGCGCTATCTCGCGCCGGCGACCGGAGCGTGGGCGAAAGATTCGAGGCGATCCGCGAAAAGATCCTGCGACGGACGCGCGATCTCGACGCGCTTGGCGAGCGAAATCCTGGCGATGCGCGAGAAGCTCCATGCGGCGCACCCCAACCGCAGCCGGCCTGTTCGACCTCAAGCACGACCGCGGCGGCATGATCGACATCGAGTTCGCGGTGCAGTGCCTGGTGCTCGGCGCATGCGCATCGCCACCCCGATCTCACCGGCAACCTCGGCAACATCGCGCTGCTCCGGCATGGCCGCCGGAGCTCGGGCTGCTCGACGCGGAGCTCGCCGAGCGCTGCCGACGACGCCTATCGCGATTTCCGCCGGCTGCAGCACGCGCTGCGCCTGAACGGCGCGCAGTACGCGCGCGTGCCGCGCGAGCAGGTCGCCGCGCACGCCGATGCGGTGCGCGAGCTCTGGCGCGCCGTGCTGAGTGCCTCGCTACTGCGGCCGGAACGTGATGTCGCCGTAGAACGCCCGGCGCGGCGCGTCGTTGTCGCCGATAGTCGGTCATGATGCCGACGGCGACGATGTGCCGGGATCCTCGCCGAAGGCGCGCCGGTAGTCCTCGAGCACGTTGCGCCGCACGCTCACCCACTGGTCGAGGCGCTGCTCGCCGCTTTCCACCACGATGTGCTGCTACGCGCTCGGTGTGCGGGCTGGAGTACACGGTGTCCACCGGCTTCTGGTTCAGCCACACGTAGAGGAGCGACGCGTAGGGCAGGCCGTTGACGGTGAGCGCCTTCGCCATGCGCAGCTTGGTGCGGTCGTCGAAGTCGAGCTTGGCCGACGTCGCCGTCGAAGGCGAGCGACAGGCGCACCGGCGGGCTTTCGCGCGACGGCCCGTTCGGCGCCGCCGCGCCCGGAGTCGCGCGGCACGCGCCAGCGCCATTCGATGATCGGGTAGCGGCGCGGATCGATATGGAGCTTGCGGGAAAGGCCCGAGCCGCCCTCGGCCGAGTCGGCCTGGATGACCACCACGCCGTCCTGCTCGACCAGCTGGTAGTTGGTCGGCGTGTTGCCCTTCACGATCGCGAACTGCTCCCAGCCGCCTTGCAGGTCGGCGCCGGCGCGCAGCCTCGAGAAGCGCGCCGCCTCGACCACGTCTTGCCGTCTTGCAGCGGCAGCGTCTTCGGCCAGCTCGGTCGACCAGGTCAGCTCGTCGATCGGCGTCAGCGCGCCGCAGCCGGCGAGCAGCGCCGGTATCGCGAGCAGCAGGAGTGACCGGTTCAGATCGCCTCCCGCGAGTGCGCGTGCGGTCGCGCAGCGGGCCGTCGACCTCGGCGGCGAAGCGCGCAAGCGCGTTGAGCAGCATGTCGCGGTTCAAGGCGATAGAGCACGCGCTGCCCCTGGCGCTCGCCCGAGACCAGGCCCGCGTCCTGCAGGATCGGCGAGGTGGCGCGAAACCGCCGGCGGGCTCATGCCGAAGCGCTCGGCGAGCTCGCCGGTCGAGAGCGCGGTCTGCGACAGGAACGACAGCATCTGCCGCCGCGGCAGCGAAGCGAGCGCGTGCGAAGACACCGTCGATAGGATTAACAATCATGTTAATCATTGTGGCATAAATCGGCACGCTGTGGTTAGAATGCATTTCACACCTCAAGGAGAACGACGACCGATGGCGAAGAAGAAAGCGGCTGGCGCGCCGCTGTCGATGGCCGACCGCGACGGCTGGATCTGGTACGACGGCAAGCTGGTGCCGTGGCGCTCGGCCACCACCCACGTCCTCACCCACTCGCTGCACTACGGCCTGGCGGTGTTCGAGGGCGTGCGCGCCTACAAGACCGCAGATCGGCACCGCGATCTTCCGGCTCGAAGGAGCACACCGACCGCCTGTTCAACTCGGCGCACATCTACATGATGAAGATCCCGTTCACGCGCGAGAAGCTGATGCAGGCGCAGCTCGAGGTGGTGCGCGCCAACGATCACGAGGCCTGCTACGTCCGGCCGATCGCCTTCTACGGCTCGGAGAAGATGGGCGTCTCGCCGGTCGGCGCCAAGGTGCACGTCGCGATCGCCGCCTGGCCCTGGGGCGCCTACCTCGGGCCCGAGGCGCTGCAGAAGGGCATCCGCGTCAAGACCTCGTCGTACGCGCGCCACCACGTCAACGTCACCATGGCGCGCGCCAAGATGTCGGGCACCTACCCGAACTCGGTGCTGGCGACGCTGGAGGCGACGCAGCACGGCTACGACGAGGGCCTGCTGCTCGACGTCGACGGCTTCGTCGCCGAAGGCGCGGGCGAGAACATCTTCATCGTGAAGGACGGCGTGCTCTGGGAGCCCGAGCTCACCTCGGCGCTCGACCGGCATCACGCGCAGCTCGGTGATCGAGCTCGCCGCCGGGCTCGGCTACGAGGTGCGCGGCGAAGCGCCTGACGCGCGACGACATCTACATCGCCGACGAGTGCTTCTTCACCGGCACCGCCGCCGAGGTGACGCCGATCCGCGAGCTCGACGGCCGGCGTCATCGGCGCCGGCAAGGCCGGCCCGGTGACGAAAGCGATCCAGAAGGCGTTCTTCGACGTCGTCACCGGAAAGGACAAGAAGCACCGCGCATGGCTGACACCAGTAAAGAAGTCGAAGTAAGCGAGAAGGACCTGCCGCTTCCACTGCCCGATGCCGGGCGCGCCGCTGTGGTCGCGGCACCCGCGCGTGTTCCTCGACGTGGCGAAGGAAGGCGCAGACGCTCTGCCCTTACTGCGGCACCAGGTACATCTACAAGGGCGCGCCGGTAAAGGGCATTAGCTGCCCCGCATCCTCGTCGTCGCGCCGAACTGGATCGGCGACGCGCTGATGGCGCAGCCGCTGCTCGCGCGCGCTTGCGCGGAGCGAGATCGACGTGCTCGCGCCGGAGTGGGTCGCGCCGGTCGTGCGGCGCATGCCGGAAGTGAGCGACGGTGATCGCCGCGCCTTTCCGGCCACGGCCCGCTGCAGCTGCGCGAGCGCTGGGCGCTCGGCCGGACTCTGAAAGAGCGCGGCTACGCACCAGGCGTTCGTCCTGCCGAACAGCTGGAAATCCGCGCTGGTGCCCTTCTTCGCCGGCATTCCCCGGCGCACGGGATACGTGGGCGAGGCGCGCTACGGCCTGCTGAACCGACCTGCGCAAGGCGCCCGACGCGCCGATGAGCGAGCACTACGCGCGCCTCGCCGAGCGACGGCCCGCTGTCGCAGCCTCGCCTGCGCGTTTCTGCCGCAGGAAGTGGAGCAGGCGAAGACGGAAATTCGGCATCGCGGCTCGCTATGCCGTGCTCTGCCCCGGCGCGGAATACGGCCCGGCCAAGCGCTGGCCCTACTTTGCGGATCTCTCGCGGCAGACTTGCGTTGCCGGTCGTCGTGCTCGGCTCCGCGAAGGACCGGGAAGCGTCCGGAGGAATCAACGGTACGGACCTCACCGGCAAGACCACGCCTCGACGAGGCGATGGCGCTCATCGCCGGCGCCGACTTCGTCGTCAGCAACGATTCCGGCCTGATGCACGTCGCCGCGGCGCTCGGCCGGCCGCAGGTGGCGCTGTTCGGCTCGTCGAGCCCGGAGCACACGCCGCCGGCGTCGCCCGCGGCGCGCGTGCTCTGGCTGCAGCATCGAATGCAGCCCGTGCTATCAGCGCGAATGCCCGCTCGGGCACTTTCGCTGCATGAAGGAAATGGGTGTCGAAATGGTTCTAGATCAGCTAAAAACCATTTCGTGAGCGCGAAGATCTTTCCCACCGCGCAGGACGCCGAGAACGCCTTCTACGAGGCGCTCGAAGCGCTGCGACCTCGACGGCATGATGGCGGTCTGGGCGGAGGACGAGGACATCCTGTGCGTGCATCCGACCGGCGGCCGCGCTCACCGGCCAGGACCAGGTGCGCGAGAGCTGGGCGCAGATGTTCGCCGCCGGGCCGCGCGCGCGCGTGCAGGTCAGCCAGCAGGTGGCGATCGCCGGCATGATGCTCGCGGTGCACAGCGTGTTCGAGAATTTCTCGCTCGAGGGCGCGGCGCCGGGCGACGCGCGCGCCGGCGCCGATCGTCGCCACCAACGTCTACCTGCGCACCGCCGCGGGCTGGCGCATGATCGTGCACCACGCCTCGCCCGCGCCGGGCCAGCCGCGCCGGCGCCCGGCGGCGCCGCGCGACGCGCCGCCGAAGACTGCTGCATTGATCGGCCACTTGCAGACCATCGCGGCGACGCTCCTGCCGCCGCCGCCGGCAGCGCTGCAACGCAGCCGATGGGACACGCCCGACGGCGACTTCATCGACGTCGACTTCGCCGGCGACGCCGGCGCGCCGCGCCTGATGGTGCTGTTTCACGGCCTCGAAGGCTCGCTCGGACAGCCACTACGCGCGCCTGCTCGCGCGCGCTGCCGCGCGGCGGGCTGGCGCGTCGCGATCCCGCACTGGCGCGGCTGCTCGGGCGAGCCGAACCGCAAGCCGCGCGCCTATCACTCCGGCGACACCGCCGAGGTGGACTGGATCCTGCGGCGCTTCGGCCGGCAGCGTCGACGTGATCGGCATTTCGCTGGGCGGAAACGCGCTCCTCAAGTGGCTCGGCGAGCGCGGCGCGATGCCGCCGGCGGCGGTCGTGCGCCGCGCGGCGGCGGTGTCTGCGCCGCTCGACCTGCCGGCGTGCGGCCTGGCGCTAGACCGGGGCCTCAACCGCCTGCTATACACGCGCATGTTCCTCTCCACGCTGAAGCCGAAATCGCTGGCGCAAGCTCGAGCGCTTTCCCGCGCTGTTCGACGAAGCGAAGCTGCGCCGCGCGCGCACCTTCCGCGAATTCGACGACCTCGTACACCGCGCCGATGCACGGCTTTCGCGACGTCGATCACTATTGGACGTCCGCCGCGAGCGGCCCCTGGCTCGAGCACATCCGGGTGCCGACGCTGGTGATCAACGCCCGCAACGATCCCTTCCTTCCCGAGCCGGCGCTGGTCGCGGCGACGCGCAAGGCCGCGCGACTGCGTGACGCTGGAATTGCCGCGCACCGGCGGCCACGTCGGCTTCCGCGGCGCGTGGCTCGCGCGCAGCGCCTGCACGCAGTTCTTCCGCGCATGAGCGTTCCCGCCGAAATCTTCCGCGCCTACGACATCCGCGGCGTCGTCGGCCGCACGCTCACGCCCGCGATCGTGCGCGAGATCGGCCGCGCCCTGGGATCCTTGGCGCGCGAGCGCGACGCCGCCGACGCTTCGCCATCGGCCGCGACGGCCGCCTCTCCGGCCCCGAGCTCGCCGGCGCGCTCGCCGAGGGCCTGAACGCCGCCGGCGCCGACGTGGTCGACATCGGCATGGCGCCGACGCCGGTCACCTACTTCGCCGCGCACCACCTCGGCTGCGGCAGCTGCGTCGCCGGTCACCGGCAGCCACAACCCGCCCGACTACAACGGCCTGAAGCTCGTGGTCGGCGGCAACACGCTCTACGGCGATGAGATTCAGGATCTTCGAAAACGAATCGAATCCGGCAAATTCGCGACCGGACAAGGCAAGCGCAGCGAGGCGAACGTTCTGGATGCGTACGTGCGAACAGAATCACGTGCGACGTGAAGCTCGCGCGCAAGATGCGCATCGCGGTCGATTGCGGCAACGGCGTCGCCGGCATGCTGGCGCCGAAGCTCTACCGCGCGCTCGGCTGCGAGGTCGAGGAGCTCTACTGCGAGGTCGACGGGCGCTTTCCGAACCACCATCCGGACCCGTCGGTGCCGAAGAATCTGCAGGAGCTGATCCAGACGCGTGAAAAGTCGGCAAGGCCGAGCTCGGCATCGCCTTCGACGGCGACGGCGACCGGCTCGGCCTGGTGACCAAGGACGGCGAGATCATCTTCGCCGACCGGCAGCTGATGCTGCTCGCGAAGGACGTGCTGTCGCGCAATCCCGGCGCGCAGATCATCTACGACGTGAAGTCGACGCGCCTGCTCGCGCCGTGGATCGAGAAGCACGGCGGCAGGCCGCTCATCTGGAAGACCGGCCATTCGCTCATCAAGGCGAAGCTGAAGGAGACCGGCGCGCCGCTCGCCGGCGAGATGTCCGGCCACACCTTCTTCAAGGAGCGCTGGTACGGCTTCGACGACGCGCTCTACGGCGGCGCGCGGCTGCTCGAGATCCTGTCGAAGGAAAGGATGCGAACGCGCGTGCTCAAATCGCTGCCCAACGCGCCGTCCACGCCGGAGCTGCACTGGGAGCTCGAGCGAAGGCGAGCCGCACGCGCTGGTCGCCAAGCTGCAGGCCGTCGTCGCCTTTCCCGGCGCCGAGCGCGTCGTCACGATCGACGGCGTGCGCGTCGAGTACGCCGACGGCTTCGGCCTCGCGCGCGCGTCGAACACCACGCCGGTCATCGTGCTACGCTTTGAAGCCGATACGGTCGCCGCGCTGGAGCGGATCAAGCAGGATTTCCGCAGCGCGCTGCAGCCCCTGAAACCCAATGCGCCGCTTCCTTATTAGCGTCGCTGTTCCTGATCAGTGGTGAAGCCATGGCCGCCTGTCCCGCCCTGCTCGACCGCAGCATGGACACCCTGCTCGAGAAACCGCAGTCGCTGTGCGAGTACGCCGGCAAGGTGGTGCTGGTGGTCAACACCGCCAGCCAGTGCGGCTACACGCCGCAGTACGACGGGCTGGAGGCGCTCTACCGCAAGTACCAGGCGCGCGGCCTGGTGGTGCTCGGCTTTCCGATGAACGACTTCGGCGGCCAGGAGCCCGGCTCGAACAAGGAGATCTCGCAGTTCTGCGTCAACCAGTACGCCATCGACTTCCCGATGTTCGCCAAGACCGACCTGAAGAACAATCCGTTCTACGCCGACCTGGCGAAGGCGACCGGCCAGGCGCCGAAGTGGAACTTCCACAAGTACCTGGTCGACCGCAGCGGCATGCGCGTGCAGAGCTTCGACACGCGGCGTCGACGCCCGAGGATCCGAAGCTGGTCGCGGCGATCGAGAAGCTGCTCGGCGAGTAGGGCGTAGCTACCTGTTGATCAGCTCGTTGCCGCGCAGCACGGCGGTGTTGAGCGCGTCGAGCGCGGTTTTCTTGCCCACCCACACCGACTCGAGCTCCTCGTCGACGATGCGGCGCAGCGCCGGCAGGTCGTAGCCGGCCGGCGCAAGCCGCGCACCGCCGGTCTCTTCGCGCCACTCGGCTTGCACTTCGGGTCGCGCCAGCCAGGCGAGCAGCCGCGCCGCTGCCCGGTATTCGCGCTTCGACCTTCCCGGCAGCAGCCAGACGCCAGCGCCGCCCTGCCGCGCGCCGGCAAAGTCCTCGTAGTGCGGCAGCGGCGCGACGCCGAGGTCGAAGGCGGCGCGCGAGCGCAGCTCGACCTGGCGCGACGGCGAAGCGGTGAGGTACGCGCACTGGCCGGCGACGAAGCGTCGCTCGGCATCCTCCGCCTGCGGCTGCATAGCTGAAATAGCCCGAGCGCTGCCACGGAGGCGAGCATCGCCACCCAGCGCACCATCGACGTTGTCGAAGGCGACGCGCGAATCCTCGGGCCAGCGCGCCGGCGTTCTCGAGCAGGATGCGCGCCGGCGAGCGCAGTGACGTAGCCGCACGCCTGCCCGGCGTCGACCAGCGCGCCGATCGCCGGCGCCATCTCGTACCAGGTCTTCGGCGGCTCCGGGTCGAGGCCGGCGCGGCGCAGCGCGTCGCGGTTGTAGTAGAGCACCAGGCTCGCGTTGTACGGCAGCACGAGGAGCGCGGCGCCGCGCTGGCGCGCGTCTCGCGCCGCCGCTGCGCCTCGCCGCTGTAGCCGGCGACGACGCGCACCTCGCGCTGCGAGGCGTTGAAGCGCGCGAGCAGCTTCTCCAGCTCGACGCCCGGCCAGCCGCCGACCGCATGCCAGAGCCGGACTTCGACCGACGGCGTGCGCACGGAAGCGACGCGCAGACGAGCAGCAACGCGAGAACGATTGTTCTTGCCACTGGTTCGCGCAGTATAGTGGATCGCTCATGAATCCCGGACTCCGCAGAAGCGCTCGCGGCCGCTTACGCAGCGCGGGCAGCTCTCGCCCGTGGAAGCGACGCGCACTTGCCTGGCGCGCATCGACGCCTGGGGCCGAAGCTGAACGCGATGTACCGCATCGATCGCGACGGCGCGCTCGAGCAGGCGCGCGCGGCGGAAGCGCGCTGGCGCGCCGCCGCGCCGCTCTCGCCGCTCGACGGCGTGCCGATCACCATCAAGGAGAACATCTACACCCGCGGCGACCCGGCGCCGATCGGCACGCGGGCGAACGAGGACCTGCCGGCGCAGCGTGACGACGCGCCGGCCGGCGGCGCGCGTGCGCGAGGCCGGCTGCGTGATCCTCGGCAAGACCACCATGCCCGACTACGGCATGCTCTCGTCGGGCGTGTCGAGCCTGCACGGCGTGACGCGCAATCCCTGGATGCTGAATCGCAATCCATCGGGCTCGAGCTCCGGCGCCGGCGCGCGCCGCGGCCGCGGGCTACGCGCCGCTGCACCTCGGCACCGACATCGGCGGCTCGGTGCGCCTGCCGGCGACGCACTGCGGCATCTTCGCCCTCAAGCCCTCGCTCGGCCGCGTGCCGGTGTATCCGCCCTACATGGGCCGCGTGGTCGGGCCGATGACGCGCAGCGTCGCCGACGCGGCGCTGCTGATGAACGTGCATCGCGCGCCCGGACTCGCGCGATTTCATGTCGCTGCCCGCCAGCCACGCAGGACTTTGCAGTCGAAAGACCCAATCCAAGGAATTGAAGATCGGCTTCCTGCCCGACATGGGCGTCGGCCTCGCGGTCCAGCCGGAGGTGCGCGCGGCGGCCGAGGCCGCCGCCGCCGCGCTCGCCGGCGCGGGCTGCGCGGTCGAGTCGATCCGCTCCTTCCTCACCGAGGAGATGCTCGACGGCATGTGCCGCTTCTTCGAGGCGCGCTCGCACAACGACCTCGCGCAGCTCTCCGCGGCGCGACGCGGCGAAGGTGCTGCCGTTCATCGCCGAGTGGTGCACCTGGCGCGCCGGCGGATTTTCCGGCCGCGACGTGATGCAGGCGTACGCGCTGGTGATGGCGATGCGCGAGGCGGCGGTGGCCGCCACCGAGCCCTACGACTTCCTCCTCTCGCCGACTTCGCCGATCGTCGCCTACGAGGCCGAGCTGCCCGCGCCGGGGAACGACGCGCACGACGCGCTGCCGCACATCGCTTTCACCGTGCCCTGGAACATGTCGGAGCAGCCGGCGGCGTCGGTGAACTGGACGCTGGAGCGCCGACGGCCTGCCGATCGGCATCCAGCTCATCGGCAAGCGCTTCGACGATGCCGGCGTGCTGCGCCTCGCGCGGCTGGTCGAGCAGATCCGCCCGAAGCAGCGTCCCTGGCCGCGGCAACCCGCGGCCTCTGGCCTCCGGTCAGTCCTTCCAGCAGCGCAGCTCGGGCATGAGTTGCTGCGCGCCCCTGACCGTCGCCGCGCGCCGCGGCGCGCGCCGGCGCGGCAGTAGCGCGTAGGCGGCGGCAGCGCCCGCGCGCGGACTGCGTTCCGCGGCCTGCGCCAGAAGGACTGCCGCGCGCGCGTAGTCGCGCTCGGCCAAGCGCCCTGCCCCGAGCGCGAACGCGTACTCCGGGCGCATGCCCTTGGCGCCGTCGCCGAGCCGGCGCTCGAGGATGCTGCTCCAGCGTGTCGGTGTCGAACAGCCACAGCACCGGGATGCGCAAGTCGGTGTTGCGCAGCAGCGCGTCGACGTTGGGCAGGCTTTTCACCGGATCGACGACTACCTGCCCGTTGAGAATCGGCTGCACCGCGAAGTACTGCGGCGTCCAGCCGATCAGCTCATTCGGCCAGTGCGCCGCGACCCACGGCGACGCCTCGAAGCGGCGCCGCGCGCCGTCCGGAACCAGCCAGGCCGCGTATTCGTCGATGCGCCGGTCGAGGACCATGGTCGGCCCTGATCCGCTTCGGGAAGTCGTCGCTCACCGGCAGCGTGGCCGCCGACCCACTGCCGCAGCTGGTCCGCATCGCCGAGAAACGCGGCGCCGAGCTGCGCCGGCTGCTCGAAACCGTTGGCCACCAGGCGCGGCCCGGCGACCGGGTCGCGCCACAGGCGCCCGAAATGCCGCGTGCCGGGCCGATGCCTGAAATCACGCCCGCCGACCAGCACCCAGTCGTAGCGGGAGCCGGCCCACATCGAGCAATCCGGAAACGCCTCGCAGAAGGCGGCGACCACCGCTTTCGCACCCGCCGGTTCGAACTGCTGCACCGGCAGCCAGTAGGTGGCGAGGCCGCCGGGCGCGAGCCGCTGCGCCAGCGCGGCGAAATACTCCTTCGTATAGAGGTTCACCACGCCGGCGACCGCCGGCGGCGGCGGCTCGGCGGTGATGATGTCGAACTGCTCGCGCCGCGTGCGCAGGAAATGGCGGCCGTCTTCCCGGACCAGGCGCACCCGCGGATCGCGCAGCGGATCCCGGTCGCCGTGCAGCAACGGACTCGCCGCGAGGATTTCCGGCGACAGGTCGACCACCGTCAGCTGCGAGAGCTCTGGATCGCTGAGCAGCGCCTCGGCGGTGTTGCCCGCGCCGTAGCTGATGAGCAGCGCCCGGCGCGGCTCCGGGTGCAGGCTGAGCGGTAGCCAGGCGAAGAGCTGCATGTAGCGCCGCGTGTAGCGATCGGTGGCGGTCATCGAAACGCTGTCGGTCAGCAGCCGCCACGACACCGCTTCGCCGAAGCGCTCGCGGCGCAGGAGCTGCAGCGTCGTCGGTCGGCCCTCCGTGACCTGCACCACCTTGGCGTCGTCGAAGAGCTGGTACTGAAACGCCGCTTCCGCGAGGTGCGACTGCATGCGGCCGAACGGAAACAGGGCGAGGCCGGCGACGGCCGCCAGCGCCGGCCACAGGCCGCCGCCAGGCGCCGCGCGATTCGACCAGCGCCAGCGGCAGGAGCGCGTAGCCCACGGCGAGAGGAACAGGCTGCGCTCCATGCCGAGCGCCGGCAGCAGCACCAGGCCCGCGCCGGCGGCGCCGAGCGCGGCGCCGAGCGTGTTCGCGGTCGGTCAGGCGGCCGATCGCGGGCTGCGGATTTTCGGCGACGCCGCGCAGCCGCGCGCCGAGCAGCGTGAACAGCGATCCCGACAGGATCGCCGCCGGCAGCATCAGCAGCAGCGCGTAGTGGCAGCGAGGTCGGGCTGGCCCGGGATATGCAACGGCCCGGCGACGAAGATAGCCGAGGACGACGGCCAGGCTGCTGCCGGCTGCGACCCAGACGAATCCCGCGCGCGCGAGCAGCGGCGCGGCAACGCCGCCGAGCGCGATGCCGAACAGCATGATCGCCAGCATCAGCGCGAACGCGGTGATCGCTGCCCGGCGCGTAGAGCAGCAGCAGCGCGGAACCAGATGACCTTCGAGGCCGAGGGCGAGCGCGCCGGCGATCGCCGCGACGGCGAGCAGGCGCCGCGACGAGCTTGCGGCCGGCGCCGCGACGATCGGCGGCTGAGCGGACCGCCGCTGGCCGGCTGCCGCAGCGCGATGAACGGCGGCGAGCGCGTTGAGGCTGGCGGCGACCAGCGCAGTGCCGCGCAGGCCGAGCGCGCCGATCAGATGGTACTCGGCGACGAGCGGCGCAATGCAGGCGCCGAAGGTGTTGGCCGCGTACAGCATGCCAAGGGCGCGCGTCGTGTCCCGGTGCGCGAGCATGCGCACGCCGAACGCGAGGGTCATGCCCATCGCGGTGGTCGGCACCGAGCAGCGCCGCGAGCGACAGCGCGAGGCGCATCGCCGCCGAGCAGGCCTGGGGTGCTCGACCAGCGGCGCGAGCCAGCGCGCCGACCAGCGCCTCGAGCTCGGGCAGGCCCCCAGACGAGCAGCGTGCCGGTGACCGCGACCGTCGCCTCTGCGGCGGCGAAGGCGCGCGCCGGGCGGCGCACCTCTCTGCGCCCAGCGCGCGGCGAGCAAGCCGCCGAGCGCCATGCCGAGCATGAACGCGGTCAGGACCAGCGCGCCCGCCCAGACGGTGTTGCCGACCACGCGGCCGAGCGCCCGGAACCACAGCACCTCGAACAGCAGCGCCGCCGCGCCGAGGCGAAGAACGCCAGCGGCAACCTGACCGACTCTCTCATCCCTGTGCTAACCTGCGGCGTCGTTTCACCGGAGGATTTTCGCATGCTGCCGCAACGCGACGGCCGGCTACTCGCCTTCCAGCAGCGCAGCCTCGGGAACGAGCCGCTGCGCGCCCTTCACTGCCCGCGCGCGGACGGCGCTCGCGCGCGGCACAGGCGTAAGCCGCGAGCGCGCCGGCCTGGTGCGGATCGCGCTCCGCCGCCTGGACGAAAACTCGGCGGCGCGCGGGTAGATCGCGCTGCGCCAGAGCTCCGACCCCGAGCGAATACGCATATTGGGGATCGACACGCCGCCCGCCGTCCGCAGCGAAGCGGCGGGACGATCTGCTGCTCGGTCAGATTGCTGTCGAGCAGCCAGAGGATCGGGATCCGCAGATCGGTCTCGCTCAGGGAGCCGATCGACCTCGCGCAGCGTCGCGACCGGGTCGGCAGCGACCATGGAGTTGAGGATCGGCTGCACCGCGAAATACGGCCCGGTCACGCGAGCGAGTTCCGCTGGCCAGTGCGCAGCAATCCAGCTCCGACGCGGTGAACCGCCGGCTCGCGCCCTCCGGCTTCAGCCAATCCGCATACTCCTCGGGAAAGTGGTCCGATCCCGGTCGGCACGCAGCCGCTTTGGGTGATCGTCGGTGACGGGGCGCGTTGTTTCCGATCCAGTCGCGCAGCTGCTGCGCGCGATCGGCAAGAAAAAGTCGCACCGAGCTGCGCCGGCCGCTCAGACCGTCGGCCGTCAGGAGTTGGGCGGCGGTTTGCGTGCGCCACAGCCGCGCGAAATGTCGGGCGTCCGACCGGCTGCGGAACTCGGCGACCGCCCAGGAGGATCCAGTCTTGACGACCCCCGGCCCAAAGCGAGGCAGTCCGGAAACGCGTCGCAGAACGCCGCGACCACGCGCGCGGGCGCCGGCCGGCTCGAACTGCTACCACCGGCAGCCAATAGGTCGCCAGGCCGCCGGGCGCGAGCCGCTCGCGCGAGCGCCGCGAAATACTCTCGGGTGTAGAGGTTGACCACCCCGGCGATCATCGGCGGCGGCGGTTCGGCGGTGATGATATCGAAGCTGCTCGCTCCGCGTGCGCAGGAAATGCCGCCCGTCCTCGGTCACCACGCGCACGCGCGGGTCGCGCAACGGGTCCGTCGCGACGTGCATCAGCGCGACTCGCGGCGAGGATCTCCGGCGACGAGATCGACGACCGTCAGCTGCGCGAGCTGCGGGTCGCTGAGCAGCGCCTCGCGCGGTGTTGCCCGCGCCGTAGCTGATGAGCAGCGCGCGGCTCTGGCTGCGGATGCAGGCTGAGGCGGTAGCCAGGCGAAGAGCTGCATGTAGCGCAGCGTAGTAGCGGTCGGTGGCAGCCATCGAATACGCCGTCGGTCAGCAGCCGCCACGCCAGCCGAACTTCGCCGAAGCGGCTCGCGCGCGCAGGCAGCTGCAGCGTCGACGGTCGGCCCTTCGATCGACCTGCACCACCTTCGGCTGCCCGTCGAGCCCTGGTACGGGGACGCGGCCTCGGCCGAGGTGCGCATCTGCATGCGGCCAAGTGGAAAAGCAGCGAGCGCGGCGAGGGCGACCAGCGCCGGCCAGGCGCCTCGCAGGCAGCGAACGCCATTCGACGACAAGCGCGCGGCGGCAGCGCGTAGCCGCACGGCGAGGACGAACAGGCTGCTTCTCGATGCCGAGCGCCGGCAGCGAGCACAGCCCGCGCCGAGCGCCGCGCCGAACGGCGTGCGCCGAGCGTGTTCGGCGGTCGTCGAGCGGCCGATCGCAGGCTGCGGATTTCGGGCGACGCCGCCGCGAAGCCGGCTGCCGAGCAGCGTGAATACAAGTCGCCGACAGCATCGCCGCCGAGCAGCATCAGCAGCGATCGCGTAGTGCAGCAGGTCTCCGGGCCTGCCCGGAATATAGCGATGGGCTCCGTGAGAAGAGCAGCCGGCGATCACCGGCCACGCTGCCGCCGGCGGCGACCCACACGCAGCCCCGCGCGCGCGAGCAGCGGCGCAGTGCAGCGCCGCCGATCGCGATGCCGAACAGCGATCGCCAGCATGAGCGCGAACGCGCCGTGTCGCTGCCCGGCGCGTAGAGCAGGAGCAGCCGGAACCAGATGACTTCGAGGCCGAGCGCAAGCGCGCCGGCGAGTGCGCCGCCGACAGCGAGCAGGCGCCGACGGAAGCGGCGTGTCCGCGCCGCCGCCGCCGGCGACCGAGCGCGACGCGGCGTGGCTGGCCGCCAACGCGATCGCAGGCGGCGACCGGCGTTCAGGCGTGGCGGCGGCGCAGCGCAGTGCCGCGCAGGCCAGATGCGCGCGATCAGATGGTACTCGGCGAGCGAGTGGCGCGATGCAGGCGCCGAAGGTGTTGGCCGCGTACAGCATGCCCAGGGCACGCGTCGTGTCCCGGTGCGCGAGGGCATGCGCACGCCGAACGGCGAGCGTCATGCCCATCGCGGTGGTCGGTACGGAGCAGCGCCGCGAGCGACAGCGCTGCAAGGCGCGTCGCCGCGAGCAGGCCTGGGGTGCTCGACCAGCGGCGCGAGCGCAGCCGCCGACCAGCGCCTCGAGCTGGGGCAGACCCCCAGACGAGCAGCGTGCCGGTGATCGCGACCGTCGCTCGCTGCGGCGGCGAAGGCGCGCGCCGGCCGGCGCACGCGTCTGCGCCCAGCGCGCGGCGAGCAAGCCGCCGAGCGCCATGCCGAGCATGAACGCGGTCAGGACCAGCGCGCCCGCCCAGACGGTGTTGCCGACCACGCGGCCGAGCGCCCGGAACCACAGCACCTCGAACAGCAGCGCCGCCGCGCCCGAGGCGAAGAACGCCAGCGGCAACCTGACCGACTCTCTCATCCCTGTGCTAACCTGCGGCGTCGTTTCACCGGAGGATTTTCGCATGCTGCGCAATCTCCTCACCGCCGTGCTGCTGGCCGGTTTCGCCTTGCGCCGTCCCGCGCAGGAAAAGTTCTCCGCGTCGTGCCGCACTCCAACCTCAACATCCTCGATCCGGTCTGGACCACGCAGTACATGGCGCGCAACCACGGCTACATGGTCTACGACACGCTGTTCGGCACCGACGAGAAGAACCAGCATCCAGCCGCAGATGGTGGAGAAGTGGAGCGAGAGCCCCGACCACCGGCTGTGGACGTTCACGCTGCGCAGCGGCCTCGCGTTCCACGACGGCAGCGCCGGTCACCGGCGAGGACGTGATCGCCTCGATCGCGCGCTGGGGCAAGCGCGACGCGATGGGCCAGAAGCTGATGACCTTCGTCGAGCGCATGGACTCGCCCGCGCCGAACACCTTCCGCATCTTCCTGCGCGAGGCCTGCGGCTTCGTCCTCGAGGCGCTCGGCAAGCCCTCCTCCAACGTGCCGTTCATCATGCCCAAGCGCGTCGCCGACACGCCGGCCGACAAGCAGATCGACGACGCCACCGGCAGCGGCCCCTACATCTTCTCAAGGCCGAGTTCAAGCCGGGCGACAAGGCGGTCTACCTCAGGAACCCGAAGTACGCAGCCGCGCAAGGAGCCGCCCTCCGGCACCGCCGGCGGCAAGCGCGTCTACGTCGACCGGGTCGAATGGAACCTGGCGCTGCGCGACGCGCAGTCGCAGGTGAACGCGCTGCTGAACGGCGAGATCGACGTGCTCGAGCAGCCGGCGTTCGAGAGCTACGCGCCGCTGCAGGCCGACAAGAGCGTGCAGGTGGTGAACTCCAATCCGCTCGGCTTCCAGTACATGTGCCGCTTCAACCACCTGCACCCGCCGTTCAACAACGCCAAGGTGCGCCAGGCGGCGCTCGCGGCGATGCGCGCAGGAGCCGTTCCTGCGCGCGCAGGTCGGCGTCAAGGAGTTCTACCGCAGCTGCCCATCGATGTTCACCTGCGGCACGCCGTACGGCAGCGCCAAGGGCAGCGAGATCCAGTCGAAGTCGAACATGAAGAAGGCCCAGGAGCTGGTGAAGAGCCTCGGGCTACGACGGCACGCCGGTGGTGCTGATGAAGCCGACCGACCTGGCGGCGATCCAGAAGCTGCCCGAAGTCGCGGCGCAGCTCCTGCGCCAGGCGGGCTTCAAGGTCGACCTGCAGTCGATGGACTGGAACACGGTGGTCGACGCGCCGCGCGAAGAAGGATCCGCCGTCGGCCGGGCGGCTGGAACATGTTCTGCACCGCCTGGGTGGCGCCCGACATCTGGAACCCGCTCGCCAATCCCGCGGTCGGCGCGCAGGGCGACAAGTCGCTGGTTCGGCTGGCCGAGCGATCGCCGAGATCGAGAAGCTGCGCGACCAGTTCGCGCGCGCCACCGACGAAGGCGAAGAAGAAGGCGCTCGCCGAGGCGATCCAGGCGCGCGCCTTCGAGATCGGCACCCACGCGCCGCTCGGCGAGTACGTGAACCCGCTCGCCGCGCGCAAGAGCGTCACCGGATTCGTCACCGGTCCGGGCAACCTCTACTGGAACATCAAGAAGAACTGATCGCCTTTGTCCTCCGGCGCATCGCCGCCACGATCCCGGTTCTGGCTGGTCGTGGCGGTGCTGGTGTTCCTGCTGCTTCGCCTCACGCCCGGCGACCCGGCCGCGATCCTCGCCGGCGACGCCGCGACCGGCGAGCAGATCGCGCTGATCCGCGCCGACCTGGGGCCTCGACAAGCCGCTCGTCGTCGCAGTTCGGCATCTGGATCGGCAAGGTCCTGACCGGCGACCTCGGCCAGTCGTTCTACTTCCGCATCGACGTGGCGACGCTGATCGGCCAGCGCCTCGAGCCGACCTTCGCGCTCGCCACGCTGACCATCCTGATCGCGATCGTGGTCGCGGTGCCGCTCGGCGCGCTCGCGGCGTGGCGCTTCGGCGGCTGGCTCGACCGCGCGCTGATGGGCTTCTCGGTGCTCGGCTTCTCGGTGCCGGTGTTCGTGCTCGGCGTACCTCCTCATCTGGCTGGTGTCTGCTCAAGCTCGGCTGGCTGCCGGTGCAGGGCTACGTGCGCATCTCGGAAGATTTTGTCTTATTTGTAAAACACCTGATTCTTCCTGCGATCACGCTATCGGTGATCTACATCGCGCTGATCGCGCGCGTCACGCGCGCTTCGGTGCTCGAAGCGCTGGGCGAGGACTACATCCGCACCGCGCGCGCCAAAGGCCTGCCGGAGATGCGCGTGCTGGTGCGCCACGCGCTCGCCAACGCCGCGGTGCCGATCGTCACCGTGATCGGCATCGGCATCGCCATCCTTATTGGTGGCGTGGTGGTGACCGAATCGGTGTACGCGATTCCAGGCCTCGGCCGCCTGACGGTCGACGCGGTGCTGGCGCGCGACTTCCCGACCATCCAGGGCGTCATCCTCTTCTTCTCCTTCGTCTACGTGCTGGTCAACCTGGCTGGTCGACCTGTCGTACGTGTTCCTCGACCCGCGCATCCGCTACTGATGGTGCTGAACAACTGGTCGGTGCGCATCGGCGGCGCGGCGCTCGCGCTGCTGCTGGCGCTCGCCATCGCCGCGCCGTGGCTCGGCACCGTCGACCCGACGCTGTTCGACGCCGCGAGCCGCGACCTGCGGCCGGGCGAAGCCGGCGAGATCACCACGCTCGACGGCGAGACGCGTGAAGCACGTGTTCCTCATGGGCTCGGACTCCTTCGGCCGCGACATCTACAGCCGCGTGCTCTACGGCACTCGCGTCTCGCTCAGCGTCGGGCTCGCCGCCGCGCTGGTCGCGCTCGCCTTCGGCATCCTCGCCGGCCTCGCCGCCGGCTACCTGCGCTGGCTCGACGGGCCGCTGATGCGCGTCATGGACGGCGTGATGGCGATTCCCGCCGATGCTGATCGCCATCGCCGTGGTCGCGCTGTGGCGCGCCAGCCTGCCGACGGTGATCATCGCCATCGCCATTCCCGAGATCCCGCGCGTCACCCGGCTGGTGCGCTCGCTGGTGCTGACCATCCGCGAGGAGCCGTACGTCGAGGCCGCGGTGTCGCTCGGCACGCCGACGGCGAAGATCATGTTCGGCCACATCCTGCCGAATACGGTCGCGCCGCTGCTGGTGCAGGGCACCTACATCTGCGCCTTCGCGATCCTGCTCGAGGCGATCCTCTCGCTTCCTCGGCGTCGGCCTGCCGCCCGACATCCCGACCTGGGGCAACATCATGGCCGAGGGCCGGGTGCAGTTCGTCGCCTATCCCGCACAACGTCTTCTTCCCCGGCATCTTCCTCGCCGTCACCGTGCTCGCGGTGAACATGCTCGGCGACGGCCTGCGCGACACGCTCGATCCGAAGATGGCGAAGCGGGTATGAGCAGCCCTCGACGTCTCGCGATCTGACGGTGCAGCCTGCCAGCAGGGAGGGGACCGCCCGCAGGCAGTCACGCGGGTTTCGTTTGAAGTCGAGAAGGACGAGATCCTCTGCCTGGTCGGCGAATCGGGCTCGGGCAAGATCGGTGATCGCGCAGGCGATCATGGGCCTGCTGCCGAAGAACGCTGACCGTGACCGCGGGCGAAATCCGGCTCGCAGGCGAGGAGCTGACGCGCGCGAAGCGAGGCGCGCGGCGCGCGCTGCGCGGCGCGCGCATGGCGATGATCTTCCAGGAGCCGATGGCCGCGCTCAACCCGGTGATGACGCTGCGGCGACGCAGATCGACGAGGTCTTGCGCTTCCATACCGCGACCTCGTCGGCACGGAGCGGCGCAGGCGCATCGCTGGACGTTGCTCGCGAGGTCGCGCTGCCCGATCCCGAGCGCATCCTCGCGTCGTACCCGCACCAGCTCTCCGGCGGCCAGCGCCAGCGCGTCATGATCGCGATGGCGCTCGTCGCTCGACCCGGCGCTGCTCATCGCCGACGAGCCGACCACCGCGCTCGACGTCACCACGCAGGCGCAGATCCTGAAGCTGATCCTGCGAGCTGCAGAAGACGCCACGGCACTGGCGGTGCTGTTCATCACGCACGACTTCGGCGTCGTGGCCGAGATCGCGCACCGCGTCGCGGTGCTGCGCGAGGGCGAGCTGGTCGAGCTCGGCAGCGCGCGATGGACGTGCTGCACCCGCCCGCGCGACGACTACACGCGGATGCTGATCGCGCTCGGTGCCGACGCTGAAGCCGCACGGCGCGCGCGGTGACGCCGCGACGCGCCGGTCGTGCTGCAGACGCAGCGATCTGACCAAGACCTACGTCGACCGCGGCTGGTTCGGCCGGCGCCGCGACGGTGCAGGCCGCGAGCGACGTCAGCCTCGACGGTGCGCACGCGGCCAGACGCTCGGCGTGGTCGGCGAGTCGGGCTCGGGCAAGTCGACCGTCGCGCGCTGCATCGTGCGCCTGATCGAGCCGAGCCGCGGGCGAGATCCGGCTCGGCGGCGACGACATCGCCACGCATGCGGCCGCGCGAGCTGCGCCCGCTGCGCCGCACGCGTGCAGATCGTGTTCCAGGACCCGTACCGCTCGCTCAACCCGCGCCGCACGCGTCGGCGAGGCGATCATCGAAGGGCCGCTCAACTACGGCGTGCCGCGCGACGCACGCGCTGGAGCGCGCGCGCCGCCTGATGGAGCTGGTGCGCATGGACCCGCAGGCGCTCGGCCGCTACCCGCACCAGTTCTCCGGCGGCCAGCGCCAGCGCATCTGCATCGCGCGCGCGCTCGCGATGGAGCCGGAGCTGCTGGTCGCCGACGAGGCCGGTCTCGGCGCTCGACGTCTCGGTGCAGGCGCAGGTGCTGGCGCTGCTGGAGGAGATCCGCCAGCGCGCCTCGAGCTCGCGATGCTGTTCATCACCCACGACCTGCGCGTCGCCGCGCAGGTCTGCGACCACGTGGCGGTGATGCGCGAAGGCCGCGTGGTGGAGTACGGGCCGGCGAGCGAGGTCCTGGTGCGGCCGCAGCACGCCTATACGCAGGCGCTCGTCGCCGCGGCGCCCGGGCCGCGGCTTCGCTTTCGCCAGCCAGTAAACTAGCGCCATGGACAGTCAGGGCTACGAGTTGCGCCGCGTCGAGCGGTGCGGCTCGACCAACAGCGTGCTGCTCGCCGAGAAGGGCCTCGCACGCCCGGTGCTGCTGCTCGCCGACGAGCAGACCGCGGGACGCGGCCGGCGCGGCCGGCGCTGGCACAGCGCGCCGGGCGCGGACCTCACGTTCTCGCTCGCCGTCGCGCTGCGCCGTCCGCTGCGCGAGCTCGCCGCGCTGCCGCTGGTCGCCGGCGTGGCCGGTGGCGCGCGCCCTGCACTCGCTCGGCGTCGCGCGCGCCGCGCCTGAAATGGCCGAACGACATCGTCGTCGACGGCGCGAAGCTCGGCGGCATCCTGGTGGAGACGCAAGTCGCTCGGCAGGCGCGGTCAAGGCGGTGATCGGCGTCGGCATCAACCTGCGCGGCGCGGGCGAGCTCGCAGACGCGCCTGCGGCGGCCGGTCGCCGCGCTGGAGCAGTTCATCGCCGTGCCCGACGCGGAAGCCCTCGCGGGCGCCATCGCGCAGCGCGCTGCTCGAATCGCTGGCGGCGTTCGAGGCGCGCGGGCTTCGACGCGGTGCGCGCCGAGTGGGAGCGCCTCGACGCGCACGCCGGGCAGAAGCTGCGCGTGCGCCTCGCCGACGGGCGCGTCGCTCACCGGCGTCGCGAGCGGCCTGCGAGCCGACGGCGCGCTGCGCCTGCGCGACGCGCGGCGGCATGCGCGCCGTCCGCAGCGGCCGCGTCGTGTCGGCGAGGGCCGCATGATCCTCGCCATCGACGCCGGCAACTCGCGCGTCAAGTGGGGCTGGCACGACGGCAGCCGACTGGACGAGCATCGCCACGCGTGTCGCTGATCGAGTTCGCCGCGTCGAGCGACCACGTCAACCCGTTCTCGGTGACGCACGACGCGCCCGGAGCGCATCGTCATCTCCAACGTCGCCGGCGACGGCGCGCACCAGCTGCTCGTCAACTGGACCAGCATCTTCGACGCCGAGCCGCTCTGGCTGCGCGCCGAGGCCGAGCGCTGCGGCGTGCGCAACCGCTACGAGCAGCCCGAGCTGCTCGGCCCCGACCGCTGGGCGGCGCTGATCGCCGCGCCGCGCCGTCGCACAATGGTGCCAGCCTGGTGGTCAACGCCGGCACCGCGACCACCGTCGACATGCTCGCCGCGCGACGGCACGCTTCCTCGGCGGCGCGATCCTGCCCGGCGTCGAGCTGATGCGCTTCGTGCTGCACGAGCACACCGGCCGGCTGCCGATCCAGGAAGGCGACGCACCGCGAGATGCCGCGCAACACCGTCGACGCGATCGAGACCGGCTGCCGCCACGCGCAGGCGGGCGCGGTCGAGCGCATGTACCGCGTGTTCCGCGACATCGCCGCCCGCCCGCTGTGCATCGTCGCCGGCGGCGCCGGCCGGACGCTGGTCGACCAGCTCTCGATGCCGCGGCGCTACGTCGAGAACCTGGTGCTGGATGGCCTGGCGCGCATCGCGCTCGCCGAGCGGGCGGTGCGCCGAAATGAGGACGGCTGTTCCTCATCCTGCTGCTCGCCAACCTCGGCTTCTTCGCCTGGTGGCGCTACGGCTCGCCGCCCGACGCCGCCGCCGACCCGGCGCCGCTCGCGCGGCAGATCGAGCCGGAGAAGCTGAAGATCGTCGCGCCAAAGGACCTGCCGCCGCCGGCGCCGCCAAAGCCGGTCGCCGCCGTCAGCGCCGAGCCTGCGCCGCCGCCGCCGCTCTCCCGCCGCGTGGCGCTGAAATGCATGGAATGGGGCAGCTTCACCATCGCCGATGCGCCGCGCGCGGAGAAGACGCTCGAGCCGCTCGCGCTCGGCGCGCGGCTCGCGCAGCGCCGCACCGAGGAAACCGCCGGCTGGTGGGTGTTCATCCCGCCGCAGGCCCGAGCTGCCAACGCGCGGCAGGCGGCGCTGAAGAAAGCGGCCGAGCTGAGGGCGCTCGGCGTCGAGGACTACTTCATCGTGCAGGAAGAGGGGCAGCATCCGCTGGGCGCTGTCGCTCGGCGTGTTCCGCACCGAGGACGCGGCGCGCGCCCGGCTCGCGGCGCTGCGCGCCCAGGGCGTGCGCAGCGCGCGTGGTCGGCGCGCGCGAGACGCGTGGTGCCGAAGGTCTGGCTGCAGGTGCGAGGCGTCGACGCCGGCGCTGGAAGCGAAGCTGAAGGAGACTCGCGGTGCAGGTCGAAGGCACCGAGCTCAGGACCTGTCCCTAGCTCAACCTATTGGGTAGCGTCCCGCCCGGGACGTGCTTGGCGACGAGCTGCAGCAGCCGGTCGGCGCGCACCGGCTTGGTGATGTAGCCCACCGCGCCGAGCGCCTTGCCGCGATGATCGCCCTCCTCCATCGAGGTGAGGAAGATCACCGGAATGTCCGGAACGCGTCTTGTCGGCCTTGAGCGCGGCGATGAACTCGAAGCCGTCCATGTGCGGCATGTTGACGTCGGTGATGATCAGGTCCGGCGGGCTGCGCAGCACGCATGTAGCCCGCGCTGATCGCGTCCGCGGCGACGCTGCACTTCGTAGCCGGCCGCGGACAGGTGCAGCTGCAGCAGCTGCACGGATGCTTTCGTCGTCGTCGATGACCAGGATGCTGGCGGGCATGGGTCTCGGTCTTGGTGCTGGTGGCCCGACTCGAACGGGCGACCTACTGATTACGAATCAGTTGCTCTACCAACTGAGCTACACCAGCGGGGAGGCGGATTATACGACAGGCACTCCGCTGCGCCTAGCGCCGGCGGCGACGGTCGCCCGGCTGCGCAAGCCCGAGCCGCCGCAACTCGTGGTACGCGAGGTCGTACTCGAGATAGGCGGGCTCGCCGTCGCGCAGCACCTGGCGCAGGATGTCCACTGCCTGCGCCTGCCTGCCCTGCGCCAGCAGATCCGCACCCAGGTACGCACGGGCCTCGGTGCGCTCGCCGGGCCTGCTTCGCGGTCGCGAGCAGCGCGCGTCGCGTCGCCAGTCTCCAGGTAAGCGATCACCGGAGCCGGCCAGCGCGCCGCGTCGAGCCGCGGCCGCCATGATTGCAGGAACTTCGCGGCCTGCCGGCCGGCTTCCCGCCGCCTTGAGCGCCAGCGTGCCCAGGATCACGGCATAGGCGGCGTCGGGCTCTTTCGCCTGGGTGTCGTGCACGTATTTCGCCGCATCCTGGTAGGCCTCGTGCCAGCGACCGCGGTAGAAGCTGACCCAGGCGCGCGAGCGCAGCGCCGCGGTATCGGTGCGCAGCGCGATGACCTGCGTGTAATCGGCATACGCTGGTTCGAGCTCGCCCAGGCGGCGGTGCGCATCGGCGCGCGCGTAGTAAGCGCGAAAGCGCGCGTCGACGCGTCCCGGCAGTGCGACGGCCCGACTGTAGTCCGCCACCGCGCCGGCATGGTCGCCGAGCGCCTGCAGGCAGTTGCCGCGCTGGTAGAGCGCCTGAAAATAATCGGGCTGCAACTCGATCGCCCGGCCGAAGTCGGCGACCGCCGCGCGGCAGTTTTCTGGTCGCGCTGCGACGAGGCCGCGCTCGTACCACGCAGACGCGCCGAATCGGCCGGCGTGCACACCTTGGGCGCGTGCGAGCGGGGCGGCGGCCAGAAGGCAAGCAAGGGTCAGGGCCTCGAGCGGGCCTGTGAATTCCCTCACGCTATACTGCCCGCGCCGGCGCCGTTCGGTAGCGCGATGGCGGCCGTCGGTCGCGGCCTTTGCGGCGCCGGCCGCCACTCCGTAGCATCCCGACGACAAGAAAGGGAGAGTCAATGCAGCAGGACTCGGGGGTTCACGCTCATCGAGGTCATGATCGTGGTGGCGATCATCGGCATCTGACGGCGGTCGCCTATCCGTCCTATTCAAGATACGTGCTGCGCAGCATCGCGGCCGACGCGCAGCGGTTCATGATGAAGATGGACGCGCGGCAGCGGCAAATCCTGATCGAGCAGCGCGCCTACGCCAGCGCGCCCAACGCGCTGAACGTCGGCGCGCAGGGCTGGACCTGCACGCGACCGACTGCAGCCAACGGCCAGCTGCACGCATCACCTTCAATCCCGGCGGTGGACAACACCGCGACGCCACCGAGCTACACCATCTGCGCCGTGCCGAGCGCCACACAGCGCGGCGGACGGCACGCTGACGCTGGACCAGCACCGGCGTCAAGATGCGCCGCACCGGCACCAGCTGCCCACGCCACCGGCGCGGACCATGGGCTGGTGAAGGCGGCGATGCGATCCCGCGCCCCAGCGGTTTCACGATCATCGAGCTGATGATCGTGATCGTGATCGTCGGCGTGATGGTGTCGCTCGCCGGGCCCAACATCCGCGACCTCATCGTGCGCGTCCGGCTGAAGACCGCCGCGTCCGACCTGCACGCAGCCTGACGCTGGCGCGCAGCGAGGCGATCAAGCGCAACGCCGGCATGCAGATCGTGCCGGCGAACGCCGCCAATTGGGCGCTCGGCTGGTCGGTGCAGGTGCAGGCGGGCGGGGACGTTCTCAGCCAGCAGCAGTCCTACCCGAACGTGACGTTCGTCACCACCAACGCTGCGTACGCGGCGGCCGCCGTGGCCGAGCGTCACCTTCTCCGGCACCGGACGCGAAACCGGCAGCGCCGGCGCCGGAGTCGCCTTCGTCATCCAGTCGCCCGAGCATCCCCAGATCAAGGCGCGCTGCGTCGTGCTCGACCCGAGCGGCCGGGCGGCGGTGCGCCAGGACGCCGATACCAACCCTGCCAACGGATGCAACTGATGCGCGCTCTCCACGCCTCCCTGAAACCGCAGCAGGGCTTCACGCTGCTCGAAGTCCTGGTGTCGCTCGTCATCCTGGTGTTCGGCCTGCTCGGCCTGATCGGCATGCAGGCCTACACGCAAGTGGCGACCTTCGAGTCCTACCAGCGCGGCCAGGCGCTGATCCTGGTGCAGGACATGGCCGACCGCGTCGCCACCAACCGCGGCGCGGCCGGCTGCTACGCCATCACGACCGACACGACCGACGGCGCCCCGTATGCCGGCGTCGGCGCAACGGCGCCAGTCTGCACGGCGGCGGTCGGCACCGCCTCAACCCGCGCCATCGCCACGGCAGACCTTGCCGCCTGGGACGGCGCCCTGAAGGGCTCCTCCGAGCAGCAGGGCGGCAGCTCGGTCGGCGCGGTGCTCGGCGCGCGCGGCTGCGTCAGCTACGACGCGACGACCAACAGCTACCGCGTCGCGGTCGCCTGGCAGGGAATGGCGCCGACCGTGGCGCCGACCGCGGGCGACGCGCAACGCGACCTGCGGCAAGAATCTGTACGGCACCGAGGCGCAGCGCCGGGAAGTCGAGCATGACCGTGCGCATCGCGAACCTCACCTGACCATGAACAGGACAGCGACGATGCGACCCCTTGCCCGCCAGGCCGGCCTTTCACATCATCGAGCTGATGGTGGCCATCACCATCAGCCTGTTCCTGCTGGTGGGGCCTGGTGTCGGTGTTCGCGACCTCGAACCAGACCTACATGGATCTCGGCCGCGCCTCGCAGCAGATCGAGAACGGCCGCTTCGCCACCCAGCTGCTGGTCGACGACATCAGCCATGCCGGCTTCTACGGCCGCTACGCGCAGACGCCGGTCCTCCCCGGCGCGCTGCCCGATCCCTGCATCAGTGCCGCGGCGTCGCTGTACAAACGCTGACCTGGCTCTGCCGCTGCAGGGCTACACGTCTCATCCGGGACCGTGCCCCTCACGACCTGCCTGCCGGTGGCGAACTACCAGCACAGGCACCGGCATCCTCGTCGTGCGGCGGGTCGACTCGACCATGCCTGCGGCCGGCGACGCCGCCACCATCCCCAACGCGACGCCTGACCGCGGGCAGCATCTACTGCAATCGAACGCCGATTCCACCGCGCTGCCGATCATCGCAGTGGCGCTCCGGCACAGGCGAACGAGGACGCTCTTCACCCTGAGGAACAAGGATTTCGCCTCCTACTCGCCGATCCGCAGGTACCACGTCCACATCTACTTCATTGCGCCCTGCAGCGTTCCCGCCGGCGGCGGCTCGGTCTGCACCGGCAGCCGCGGACGACAACGGCGCGCCGATCCCGACGCTTGAAGCGCCTCGAGCTCCACGGCCAACAACGCCATGGAGCGTGGTGCCGCTTGGTCGAGGGCATCGAGAACCTGAAGATCGACTACGGCATCGACAGCGACAAGGACGGCGTGCCGGACGCCGCCTACATCGCGGCGCCGGCGCTCGCCGACTGGCCCGACGTCGTCGCGGTGCGCATCAGCGTGCTGTCGCGCCAGATCGAGCCGACCGGCGGCTACGTCGACCCCAAGACCTACGACATGGGCGCTACGGGAATGTACACGCCGCCGGATACGCCGCCGGCGGCGTCAGTACAAGCGGCACGTCTACAACTCCGTGATCCGCATCATCAACCCGGCCTCGCGGAGGGAATCATCATGCGCCAACGCGGTACGACCCTCGATCGTGGTGCTGGTGATGCTCGTCGTCCTGACGCTGCTCGCCGTCGCCGGCATGCGCATGAGCACCTCGAGCCTGCAGATCGTCGGCAACATGCAGGCGCGCAAGTTCGTCGACAACGTCGCCTCGCAGGCCGTCGAAGACGTAATGAACAGCATCGGTGCCGTTCAACGCGCCCACCGGCCCCGTGACGCTCCGGACCGGCGGAACGACGGTGGCGGCGAACTCAACGCCGCTTCCCGTGCCGCCGACCGGCCCCGTCTACATCCTCGCTGCCGTCCCCGCGGGCGTCAAGGTCGCCATCTACCAACGGGTCTGCCTCGCCTCTTCGCCGGCTTCGGGCTACAGCGCGGTACAACCCATCGTCCCCGAGGACAACCTGTGGGAGTTCACCGTCCTCGTGAGGGACGACTTCACCCAGGCCGCGACGATGATGGTGCAGGGCGCCAAGATCCGCCAACTCGCCGTTTCGTGCCCCTGTGAGGCGCGCTGCAATGCAAGGGAGATTTGTCATGTGTGCTGCCAAGCTGCTACGTCTCGCCGCCGCCGCGGCGCTGCTCGCCGTGCCGCCGGCCGGGTGGACCGCCTTCGACCCGGTCAACGACGATACCGACATTTTCCTCGCCAACCCGTCTTTCAGCGCGACGCGGCCGAACGTCCTCATCTTCCTCGACAACACCGCCAACTGGGGCCAAACCACCGGCGGCGCGGCGCCGATGCGACACGAAATACGGCGCCGTCAGGATCTGCCTCAACAACGTGCTTGCCGGCGCTGTGACCGACAACTTCAACGTCGGCCTGGCGCTGTTCGTCGAGACCGGCAGTCCCAACAACAGCACGGACGGCGCCTACTTGCGCTACGGCGTCCGCCAGATGACGGCGGCCAACAAGAGCGTCCTGATGGATATCATCACCAGCCTCGACTCGAACGGCGACAAGCGGGTAACGCCGCCGTCTATTCGCTGGCGATGGCCGAGATGTTCAAGTATTTCGCCGGCACGGCTGTCGTTCTCGGGCCACGGCAAGAACAAGGCCGACGCGGGCGGCAGCATCTTCTTCCCGAGCGGACGCCTGGCGCACGCCGCCAGCCCGATCGCGTCGGGCGCGCTGCCCGCCAGCGGCGGCACGACGCAAACCTACGTCAGCCCGATCACCGACGGCTGCCAGAAGAATTTCATCGTCATCATCTCCAACGGCGAGGCGAGCCGACAACAGCTCCTCCCTCGGCGTCGCGCAGGGCTTCCTCTCCTCGATCGTCGGCACCAGCCCGCCGGCGACGATCGCCATCTCGCCGAGCGGCGAGCAGGGCCTGTGGATGGACGAATACGCCAAATACATGGCCAACGGCGACTGCAACGGACCTTCGTTCCCAGGCAGTGCAGAACGTCATCACCTACACCATCGACGTCATGCCGAAGTCGACCGGCCAGGGCCCGAGCCACACCGCGCTCCTCAAATCCACGGCGCTCAACGGCAAGGGCAAGTACTTCGCCATCACCGACGCAACCGGCACGGCGCAGCTCGAGAACGCGTTCAAGTCGATCTTCTCGAGGTGCAGGCGGTCAACAGCGTGTTCGCCTCGACCACGCTGCCGGTCAGCGTCAACGTGCGCGGCACCAACCTGAACCAGGTCTACATCGGCGTGTTCCGGCCCGGACGAGAACAAGGCTGCCGCGCTGGCTGGGCAACCTCAAGCTCTACAAGCTCGGCGTCGACACGGCGACGCAGAACCTGTTCCTCGCCGACGCCAACGGCGCGCCGGCCGAGAACGCCAGCACCGGCTTCATCAGCAGCCAACGCGACGAGCTTCTGGAGCGCGCAGAGCTGCTTCTGGCAGTTCCGCGGCATCGATCCCAATTCGACGCGCGACCGTGCCGTCGAGTTGCCCGACCGACCCCCGCCTACCCCTTCTGGTCGGACAGCCCGGACGGCAACGCGGTCGAGAAGGGCGGCGCCGCGCAAAAGGTGCGCACCTCGTTTCCCACCAGCAACGCGCGCACGCAATCTCTACACCTGCGTGGACGGCGGCGGCGGCCTGTGCGCCAGCGGCGACCCTCCTCAGCGCCACGCCATTCAATACCGCCAACGTCGCGCCCGCCGACGTGCGGCGCGCTACACGACCTACAGTATTTCCACGCTCAACTGGGACTCTCTCACCAGCACCGCGACGATGGTCCTCAGCGCCGCGCCCGTGGTGCCGTGGGCGACAGACGACATCGTGCGGGTGTCTCGGCGTCACGCCGACGGTGTTCAACGGCGATTTCACCGTCACCAAGATCGACAACGTCACCTATACCTACCCCCGAGCCCCGGCCCGGACGGCACGCGCGGGCGCGTCCACGCCGTCGGCCATCTGCTTCCAGACCGGCGACCAGGTTTATGTCGGCAGCACCTGCCCGGCGTTTAGCGCCTACTCTACTTTTACTCTGGATGCGTCCTGCAATGACTCTGCTCCATGGGTCAAGCCGGTCACGCGCGTCGACGCCGACAACTTCGACTACGACCTGAACGGAGCAGGAAGTGCCACCCTGACCAACGTGCATTTCTATGCCTACGGCCTGCGGCAAGTCGGCTCGGTCAGAGGCCGGTTCGGCAGCAACACGGTATTGGTGAACCTCCCCAACCACGGCTACGGCCCCAACGGCACCATCCTGCAGTGGCTCCACCAATTATGGTTTCGTCTACGACGCCGACTTTGATTACGAGTGGTACATCGCATATTCCACCTTCACCGTCGTCGACGCCGACACGATTACCGGAAACACCTATATCACGATCGGCAGCGGGTACGGCGAGAGCTCAACACTTCGCCCAGGTCAACATAACCGGTCACCCCTTTACCACCGGGCAGACAGTGACGGTCACGGGCTCCACGATCGCCGCCTACAACGGCACGAAGACGATCACCAAATTTGGTGTCGACAGCTTTGGCTTTCCCTCGACCGCTGGGGTGGACGACGCCCTGAATGCCAACATCAAGGTCGGCGCCAGTGATCACGAGCATCACCCGTCCGACCTCCAGCGGCGGGCCTAGCAACTGCACCACCCAATCGGTGCGCGATATCGCCACCGTCACCGACGGCCACGCGCGCACAACCTCCAGGCCGTCTCCGGCTTTCGGGTGAATATCTTCGGCACGGGCGGCGCGGGTCCCCTTCTAGGCTACGACGGCAACTGGGCAGGTGGCGTCGACCCCCACCCCGACGACGTTCACCATCAGCGACAACTGCTTCGACACGGTGACCGCCCCGACCAACCTCAACCCGCCCCTGCGGCCGCTTTCGCGGGCTACGCAGCGAACGCGACGAACGCCGATCCAGGCGCTCGCCTTGACCACCACATCCAACGCCGCGAGCGGGTCCAAGCCGATCTACCTGTGGCGCCAACTGACGCAGGCAGATTCCGACCGGCCGCCGCTCGAGCGGCGCCGGCATCATGGACGCGGGCCGGCCGAGCGACAGCGACCCCGCGATACGCGACCTGATCGTGAACTGGGCGCGCAGCACCGACAACAAGGACAACGAGAACACCGACTGCACTGGTTTCGCCGTTCTTCCCGTGCACGGCGACCAACAATTTGCCACGGCTCAGCGACGTGCCGCGCCTCGGCGCACAGCGACGTGCTGCACTCGCGGCCGGCGACGATCAACTACAACCGCTACGGCGACGACAACGACATCTACGCCTACTACGGATCGAACGACGGCCTCCCGCATGCCGTCAAGGGCGGCATCGCCCAGCACGGCGACCGGCCCCGACAGCGCGCTGGTGCCGGGGATCGAGCGCTGGGGCTTCCTGCCGAAGGAGTTCTTCCCGAAGCTGAAGCGGCTGCGCGACCAGTTCCCGACCATCAGCAGCATCAATCAGAAGGACTACTTCTTCGACGGCTCGATCGGCGTCTACCTGAAGGACGCGAAGGGCAACGGCATCGCGTCCTCGCCGATCTGAACTGCGTTCCGGGGGCTGGCTGCTCCGGCGCCGACACGGTCACGGGCGTCCTTGGCGACAACATGCATCCCACCGCCGGCGACAAGGTGCAGCTGTACCTGTCGCTGCGGCGCGGGCGGCACCTTCATGTACTCGCTCGACGTCCTCAACCCGGCGGCGCCCAAGCTGCTCTGGCGCAAGGGCTCCGCGACGCGGGCTGGGGCCAGGTCGGCCAGACCTGGTCGGAGCCGAAGTTGAGCAGGACGCTGGCGCTCTCGGCAACGTCAACAACCCGGACAACGTCATCGTCATCTTCGGCGCCGGCTACGACGACGCGGTCGAGGACATCAACCCCCGCCTGCTCGCCGGAGTTCCACCCCGACAGAGTGGTACCGCTTGCCGTCGGCAGCGGGACGGTCACCTACACGGCGTCGGGATCGTGCACGATCACCGGCGGCCCCGGCGGCAACGCGGCGCCCGTCTCCCGCAGGTTCGGCCGCGGCCTGATGGTGATCGACGCGTTCAGCGGCAGCGTGCTTTGGCAGGCGGGCGCGGCGCCGGACGCCGGGGCTACGGTCCACCTGACCGTCCGGAATGACGTGCGCGATCGCCTCCGGACGTCACGGTGCTCGACAAGGACCGCAACGGCTTCGCGCGACCGGCTCTACGTCGGCGATACCTGCGGCAACGTCTGGCGCGCCGACATCAGCGATCCCGATCCCAGGCGCTGGAGCGTGACGCAGATCGCGAGCCTTTCGGGTACGGATCCGAGGATCATCACCGACAAGCTCAAGTTCCTGTTCCCGCCGGACCTGGTGTTCGCTGCCGACGCCAACGGTACCTACACCGCGGTGCTGCTCGGCTCCGGCGACCGCGAGCACCCGTTCGACGCCACGGTGCAGAACGCGTTCTTCATGATCAAGGACCGCGACGCGCAGCGCGCTGGATCGGCGCCCCCAACAACACCACGGTGTCGGTCGCCTCGCCGACCCCGAACACGAGCCTGGCGGCGCCGCTGGCGAAGGCAGACCTGTTCGACGCGACCAACGCGGTAGTGGACAACAGCGTACCCGTGGCCGCGAACGGCTGGTTCGTGGATCTGCGTGCTGGCGAGAAAGTGGTCGGCAGCGCGGTGACCATCGCCGGCACGACGTTCTTCAACACCAACCAGCCGAGCGCCACCGCCGGCGGCGGCGCCTGCAGCTCGAACCTCGGCGTCGCCCGCGAGTACCTGGTCGGCTTCGCCGACGCCGCGGCGACCGTGGACCTGAACGGCCTGGGCACGCTGTCGATCGCGAACCGCTCGACGATCCACGCCGGCGGCGGCTACCTGCCCTCGCCGGTGCCGGTGGTGGTCGAGATCGACGGCAAGAAGTACCAGGCCGTGATCTCAGGCACGTCGGTGCAGACGCCGCCGGGGCTGACACTGGAGAAGCGCACACGCACCTTCTGGTACAAGCAGATCGACTGATCGGCCCACGAGCGCGAGTCCCGCAAGAACGTCGCGCTCGCGGTCGCGCTCCGGCAGGCCTGCACGCGCTCGCCATGATGACGCTCGACCTCTCCCCGGGAGCGTGGCGCCACGGCATTGCTCCCGCCCTGCGAGTCGAGCTGCGCGCGATCCCTCTCGACGCGGGGAACGCGGCGAGCGCACCGCGCTGGCTGCCTCCGGAAAACCGGCGGGACTTGCCGCTTCCAGGGCGCAGGAAGGCTCGAGCGTCCCGCTCGCGCCGCGCTACTACCGGAACAACGAGGTCGACGCGCAGGCCGTTCCCATGTCGACGGGGCCGCTCATCTACCCCGAGATCGCGTACTTGTCGAAGCTGGAGGGCAGCGTGCGAGCGCGCGTCTTCATCAGCGAGACCGGTGTCGTCGACTCGGTCGAGATCATCGCGGCGCGACCGCGCCGCGGCATCTTCGAGGAGGCGGCGCTCGAGGCGCGTTGCGCCAGGTACGATACAAGCCCGCCGAGATCAGCGGCGAGCGGGTCAAGTCGCAGGAAGCTGATCGAGGTCAAGTTCAACCCCGCGCGCCGACGAACCCGTGGCGACAGACTAGATCGTGAGAGAGCCCATGCGCATCCTGATCGGAACCCTCCTTCTCGCCACGGCTTGCTCCGCGGGCGCCCAGCTCTATCGCTGGACCGACGAGTCCGGCAAGACGCACTTCACCGACACGCCGCCGCCGCCTGCGGCGAAGAACGTGCAAAGAAGAAGCCGGCGTCCAGCGGCGCCGTTGCCGACACGGCAGGCCTGCCGTTCGCCCTGCAGCAGGCGATGAAGGATTCGCCGATTACCCTCTACACCACGGCCGGCTGCGAGGGATGCGGCGAGGCGCGCAGGCTCCCTAAACAGCCGCGGGTATCCCGTTCAAGGAAGTGAGCGTCGCGAGCGAAGCACAGTTGGCCGAGCCTGAGAGCGCCGTCGGCAGCAATTCGGTGCCCGCGATGCTGGTCGGACCGACGGTCCTCAAGGGCTTCGAGGCGGGTCAGTACAACCGCAGCGCTGACACTGCCGGCTATCCCGCGGTCGGAATCCTCCGGCCGCGCCTGCGCAGGCGGAGCCCACCGCTTCAACCGAGGCGGAGCAGCCCGACGACCAAGACCGAAGAGGAGCCGGCGCCGCGACCCGCGCGGGCCCTACGCCCGCGGTAGCGCTACGGCGCACGGAGTTCGCGCGGCAGGGCGAAGACGACGTTCTCGTCCCTGCCCGGCGAAGCTGCGTGACACGCTCTCGCGCCGAGCTCGTGCAGCCGGGCGATCACGTCCGTGACCAGGATCTCCGGCGCGGAAGCGCCCGCGGTGACGCCGACGCGCCGCTTGCCCTCGCAGCCACTGCGGCTCGAGCTGCGAGGCGTTGTCGACCATGTAGGCCGGCATGCCGCAGTCTCTGCGCCACCTCGCGCAGGCGGTTGGAGTTGGAGCTGTTGGGCGAGCCGACCACGATCACCACGTCGCACTGCGGCGCCATGAACTTGACCGCGTCCTGGCGGTTCTGCGTCGCGTAGCAGATGTCGTCCTTCTTCGGCCCGCGGATCGCGGGAAGCGCGCGCTGCAGCGCGGCGACGATCGCGCGCGGCGTCGTCGACCGAGAGCGTGGTCTGCGTGACGTAGGCGAGCTGTGCCGGATCGCGCGACCGCGAGCTGCGGCGACGTCCTCGACCGTCTCGACCAGGTGCATGCCCGTCGTCGGCCTGGCCCATGGTGCCCTCGGCCTCGGGATGGCCGCGGTGGCCGATCATCACGATCTCGTAGCCGTCCCGCAGCATCTTCGCGCACTTCGACGTGCACCTTGGTGACCAGCGGGCAGGTGGCGTCGAACACCTTGCAGGCCGCGCGCTCGGCCTCGGCGCGCACCGCCTTGCGACACGCCGTGCGCGCTGAAGATCACGGTGCTGCCGGCCGGCACCTCGTCGAGCTCCTCGACGAACACCGCGCCCTTGGCGCGCAGGTCCTCGACCACGTACTTGTTGTGCACGATCTCGTGGCGCACGTAGATCGGCGCGCCGTGACTGCTCGAGCGCGCGCTCGACGATCTCGATCGCGCGCTCGACGCCGGCGCAGAAGCCGCGCGGCTTGGCGAGCAGGACTTCCATCAGCCGCGATTTTCTCACGTTCAGGCGCGGCCGCCGGGCATAGGCGGCGTCGAACGCCGCCTCCAGGCGACGGGTTGGTCCCGCGCAGCTTCGTCGATGACGCGCTTCGCCCAGTCGAAAGTACTTCGCGTCGCCGCTGCTGGTTCCAGTTCGCCGGCGGGCGCAGCGCCGACGTCGCGCAGTGTTGCAGATCTTGTCGGCCGAGCTTGACCAGCTTCGCGCTCCGACTCAGCCCGGCGGCATGCTCGACCTGCAGGCGCTTGCGGGTCGTGCTTGCGCAGCCTCTTGTTGTCCCAGTGACCTCGAGCACCGTTCTCGCGACGCGCGGAACGGTGCTCGAGGTCACTACGGACAAAGCAGAGGCTGCGCAAGCGAGACCCTGCAAGCGCCTGCAGGTCGAGCATGCCGCCGGGCTGAGTCGGAGCGCGAAGCTGGTCAAGCTCGCCGACAAGATCTGCAACATTGCGCGACGTCACGCGCGCGCCCGCCGGCGAACTGGAACCAGCAGCGGCGCCGCGAATATTTCGACTGGGCCAAGCGCGTCATCGACGGACTGCGCGGGACCAACCCGTCGCCTGGAGGCGGCGTTCGACGCCGCCTATGCCCGGCGGCCGCGCCTGAACGATGAGAAAATCGCGGCTGATGGAAGTCCTGCTGGCCAAGCCCGCGCGGCTTCTGCGCCGGCGTCGAGCGCGCGATCGAGATCGTCGAGCGCGCGCTCGAGCAGTCACGGCGCGCCGATCTACGTGCGCCACGAGATCGTGCACAACAAGTACGTGGTCGAGGACCTGCGCGCCAAGGGCGCGGTGTTCGTCGAGGAGCTCGACGAGGTGCCGGCGCGGCAGCCACCGTGATCTTCAGCGCGCACGGCGTGTCGCAAGGCGGTGCGCGCCGAGGCCGAGCGCGCGGCCTGCAAGGTGTTCGACGCCACCTGCCCGCTGGTCACCAAGGTGCACGTCGAGGTGGCGAAGATGCTGCGCGACGGGCTACGAGATCGTGATGATCGGCCACCGCGGCCATCCCGAGGTCCGAGGGCACCATGGGCCAGGCCGACGAGCGGCATGCACCTGGTCGAGACGGTCGAGGACGTGGCGCGCGCTCGCGGTGCGCGATCCGCGACAGCTCGCCTACGTCACGCAGACCACGCTGTCGGTCGACGACGCCGCGCGCGATCGTCGCCGCGCTGCAGGCGCGCTTTCCCGCGATCCGCGGGCCGAAGACGCGACGACATCTGCTACGCGACGCAGAACCGCCAGGACGCGGTCAAGTTCATGGCGCCGCAGTGCGACGTGGTGATCGTGGTCGGCTCGCCGAACAGCTCCAACTCAACCGCCTGCGCGAAGTGGCGAACCACCGGCTCCAGGCCTATGGTTTGATCGGCAGCTCCACGAGCGCAATGTCCTGAGCAACGGCGTCACCACCAGGCGCTTCGGCCGCCTGAAATCTGGTCGAAGGTCATCTTGACGCGGCTCAGTGCGTTCGGCGACAACTCGCCGGGCGCGATAATACCGTGCCGCCACCGCTAGCGGCGAGCCATCCCGGCCGGCGCGGCATAACTCTTCGGTCTTCGTTATTCTCCGCCTCGGTGAAACGGTGAACTCCGCCTGCGGCCGGAGGATGCTGGCGGTGTGAATGCTGCGTTATGCCTCAATGGCTGATCGATCCGGCTGGCATCGCCGATTGCTGCCGACTGCACTCAGCTCGGCCCGGCTGTCTCATCGCGACGCTCACTCGAACCCGGGATACCGCGACTGTTTAGAGCCTGCGTAGCGCCAAATCCTCGGCCGACATGACCAGAGAGGCAATCGGCAATCCTTCATCGCCTGCTGCAGGACAACGAACACCTGCGTGGCGACGCGATGACAAAGGCACGCAGTACTCTTCTGCACCTGCCGCAGGCGGTGATGGCGATGCGCTGCCGGCGATCGATCCTGGCTGATCAGCGGGCCACGGGCGGCTCCGGCAGGAAGTTCGATCGCGATGGATGATCGATCCGATCAAACTCTGACGTTTGACGCCGTCGTTCCACTGGGCGTGGCCTCTCGGATACCGCGGCAACGCGTTCAGCCGCTCGACCGAGTCGATTTTCGATCTCGCGATGGTGCGCTAAGCATCACTCGACTAGTTTGGTACCTCGGGTGATGTTCAGTGGTTGCGAACGTCGACTCTGTTGTTGATGAGTGGCGTGCCGGACGCTCGGCAGCTGCGCCACTTTCCAGGCGGCGTGCGCTTCGCCGCACGTTCCCCGATCAGCCGACTCGCGGGAGCGAACAATAAATATTTCCTTCCAGGTCGAGCTCATCATGGCGGCCTGCCGAAGCACGACCGCGAGCGCGACGTTCAAGCTGCCTTTCGCGCTCGTGTTGTACCAGAAGGTGCGATGTCGCGCTATCCAGTGTCGGCCGCCGACACCAGCGGGCTACGGCCTGGTACTTCTTGCCGTCGATCGACCTGCACCGGCACCGGCGAGGCGGGGTAACCGCGCCGCCGGCGTGTTCGCGTCATTCAGATCCGCGATCACCGCGGCAAGCCGACCGAATCTCGCGGGCGTTACTCAACGCACGCCGGCAGTGGCGGCTGGATGATTGGCGAGCGTGCTGGCGATGTCTGCGCTGCCTGACCACTGCTCGCCAGCGCACAGACCAGCCGTTCGCGGCCACGCTATTGATCCTGCACGTTGGTCGATCGGCTGCCTTCGCCGACCGCCATGTTCGGGCGGCGGGCGACCGTACCGTATTGTTGTTGGGAACCGATCAGCGCTCGCGTCGCGGTCATGATCGCGCGTTCTGCGCCACCGCGATCGCCGAACCGAACAACACCGCGATAACCCAGTTGCCGTTAACGACGGCAGCAATGCAGTCCCGGCAGGCTGCGTCGATGATGATCTCGGATCCGCAGGCTCGCGATCTCGCCTCAGCCTGGATCAGGATCGCCGATCGGCGCCGATACCGCAGTATCGACACGTAAACCGGTCGCCGAAACGGTGCGGTCTTTAATCGGCGCGGGTGATCGCGCGCGTCATTCCAGAACGTCGAGACCATGGCAGCGTCCGGCTGCAACCGCCTGCCAAAGCGCGTGCCGCTGGTACGTCGATCCTCGGCGGGCCGCGACAGGCACCTGCGCGCCGCGTTACCGAAGTGATCGTCGCGATCCGACGCCGTGTAAATGAACCATCCCGCTGCCGACGGCAAGCGGCTACCGCTCTGTCGGGTGGCGGCGAGCAGGCGAAATCTCGACCGCGTGGCGATGTTTGATGACGTGTCCCGGACTGTTGCCGAGACGCCAGCGTCTAACCGGCGACCAGGTCTGGCCGACCAGCGTCGAAGGCCACCGCCCGGCTAGCGCCGCCGGTGAAGATCGGGACCTGAAGTGCCGCCGCGCCACAGCGACGCCGGCCGGTAAGATACGATTGTCGCCCGTGACAATCGGCACCGGGGCGCAGCCGGGCCCCAGAACAGTTGATCGACGAGGACGCTGATGCCGTTGCCACCGCGTCAACTCAGGTGGGCGCCCGATCAGCCGTCGAGAAGTGATTGATGCTGCTTTGTCGTCGAACCTGAATCGCGCAGCCGCTTCAGCGGGAAGTCGGCAGGAAACCCCGGCGCTCGATCCCGGCATAATGAGACCACGTCTGGGCGATGCTCCCTTGACAGCATGCGGAAGAACCGTCGTTCGATCCGTAGTAGGCAGATGTCGTTGTCGTCGCCGTAGCGGTCGTAACCCGATCGTCGCCGGCCGCGAAGTGCCTCGCGCACCGACACGTCGCTGGTATGACGGTCGCGTGCGCAGGCGACGGCTCCACTGTCGTTGTCGTGCTGCGCCGCGATCCGGGTCGTATCACCATCAGCCCTCGAGACGACCAAAATCTGCCTGCGTCAGCCGCAGCGGACCCAGCTCGCGGCGCGTTGGTTGTGGTGTGCTGGTGGTCGGCTCGCAGTAAACGTCTGCATGACCAGCAAAACCAGCGCGGCGTAAGTATCGGGTTATGCAGGCGGAGAGCGCATTCACCCCTGGTGCCGAATCGTAACCCCAGAACGTCGCGGCAGCCTCCACAGATGTGATCGTGTCGATGACCTGATGTGCGCTCGTGGTGGCTGGCTGCCGGTGTCGGCATTTCCGAGCTTTACCGCGACCCGCCCCGCCACTTCGCCGTCAGTCGATCAACGGATCATCGCGCCTGAGTCAGCGGAAGACTCGCGGTAGCGACTTTGATGATGGTGCAGGCCGTCGCGGCGACCGGCTGACCTGATCACCGTCGCGCCGGTGGCGAACGTGGCTGGGCACCGCATTTGTTGAAGCGGGGCGGATCGTCGGTGTGAACAGGATGCTCAGGTGAAGACGGAGATCGTGTCGACGACGATCACCATTCGAGCTCGAGCGCATCGTCGCGTCTTCGCGACGCGGTGGCGATCACGCCGAATGATCCCCAGAGCTCGATAAACCGATCAGGCACTGACTGGGCGAGAACTGGGACGGGTCAGGCCGGCGGTATCCGTTCAGTCGCCGGTCGGCGTTGACGAATCCCGTAGGCTCAGATGGTAGACTCCAGTCCACGTAGATTCGACGGGCAACCCTGGTCGCCGATCAACAACGGCAATGCTGCGCGACCAGCTCGAAGTGATAGGCGATTGTCGATAACGATGAATCGCACCGTTGAGCCGTCGGCGGCATGTGATAGCCCGCAGTACCACCAGGGCGCGGCGCTGGCCATCGTCGCGGTATCGAAGTTCACAGTTGAGCGTGAATACTGGCAGGTCGTGTAGTGAAATCGGCAGGCGCGCGTGTGTGACGGCGTGGCGGAAGGCGCGCTTTGGCGCACAATTGCCGCTATCCCGCAGGCGCAGCGACAGTGCTGCTATCGCCGTCAGCTCCGGTAGGCGGGGTCGATGAGCCTGCGTTGTCGGAAATGGGTCGCGGAACAAGTATCTGCGCGCTCCAAGCGGCATCGTGATTCTCGGCGCGCCGTTGGCGTTCTGCGTCGCCGACGCCAGTAGCAACCAGCGCGGCACCGTCGGGACAGGGACGTCTTCAGTTCAGGTGGTGCGCGCGTTGAGCGGCGATGGTCGGGCAGGCTGCGCTGATGCGCCTCGAGAGGTCGACGGTACGTTCGAACGCGCCGATGCCGGTTCGATGACGTGGCGAAGTACTGCGCTGCCGCCGTATGGGCAGGAGCGCGACAATCGACCTGGCCGGTCGATAGTATCAGTGGTAATAATTGACCGTTCTGCACGCCGGCGAAAAGTCTGGTTGCAGTGCCGTTGGCGCGTATTCGATCCATCCACGAAGCCCCTGCTTTCGCCGTTCGGCGGATATCGTCGCCGGCGGGTCTGTGCGCCGGCGATCAGGAAGCCCTGCGCCTGAAGCGCCGTGGAAGAGATGATGACGATGAAATTCTCTGGCCTTCGGTGTCGGAAGCGACGCAGGTTTACGTCATTGCCTGGGACCCGACTGCGCGATCGGGCTGGCGTGCGCCGAGCGTTGATGGCGTATCTGAACGGCCATCCCCAGCTGAATGCGTGGCGGCGATCCTGTCGCCGTTCAGTCGAAGACTATCCGTCAGGTTCTTGTTGTAAATCTCTGGCGGACACCGTAACAAATAGGCGCCGTCTCGTAATGTTGGTCTGCCGGTCGACGAGCAGCACCAGGCCGCGTTGAGTTGTCGGTCGCAACGGCAAACGCATTGTTGAGGAAGATCCTGACGAACCGCTATTTCGTGTCCGTCGACGCCGCGCCGCCGGTGGGCAACCAGACGTTCGACGCGTCGCGCCGAAAAACGGTTGGCTTATCGGTGACGATCAGCGTTCCACCGCCGGCGGCACGGCGCGGCCATTCTGGCAACGGTAACACACATGACAAATCTCCCTTGCAACGCGCCCTCACAGGGAACGCAGACAGTTGGCGGATCGCCAGCCCTGCGCCGTCATCGTCGGCCTGGGTGAATGGGTTTTTCACGAGGACGTGAACTGTATCTCGGGAACGATGTATAACCGGCGGCGAACTGCATGCCCGTGGTAGATGGCGACCTTGACGCCCGCGGGGTTTAACAGCGAATGAACCTGGCGGGAAAACGGCGTTAATTCGCCGTCCGGCGTCGCAGAACTGGGCTGGCACGATGCTGTTCGTGCCTGCCGAACGTGTTGTCGGCGTATGTTATGCGACGTCTGAACTCGGCATTCATGCCGGCGGCGAGCGGCGACGACGAGGAAATCGCCACCACGATCAGCGTCGTGCCGCGCTGGCGCATCTATCGCGAGACCGGGTTGGCGGATCACGAGGTAGACGATAGCGTTCTTACTGACGCGCCGGCGACCGCCGGCGGCGTGTGCATTCCGTAGCATCATGATCCCGCAGCAACCGCTCGACTCGCGAGTGATGCGCGCCGCATTTGTTGTTCGCCGGCACTGCGTCAGTCGATCTGCGGGTTCTCGATGCCCTCGACCAGGCCTCCGAAATGACTCGGGCTTCCAGGTCGGGATCGGCGCCGTTGTCGGCGCTGCCAGTGCAATTCCGAACCGCCGCCAGCGGAACGCTGCGGGAGCTTTGTGGACGATACTGCGGACGGCGGCGACACTCCTCGTCGGTCGTTCCCATAGCCGGAGCCCACTGCGATGATCGGCGGCGCGTGGATCGGCGTTCGTGCATGTGATTTTCGCCGCGGTCAGGCGTTGAAGTCACCGGCCGACACGCCATGTCGACCCGCCACGCGACTGGATCGTGCCGGGCTGTGTTCGCCGCCGGCAGGCGTCGAGACCGGTACCCTGGAAGGGTAACCCCTGCAGCAGGTAGCGCGTTGATGGCGACACCGCGGCACTGATGCGGAGGATCGCAACCGGCGTCTGCGTGGCGACCGTAAGGCCGGCATGGCTGTCGTCGACGAAACCATCGTGCTGCTTTGCGATCCATGTAGATCTGGTTCAGGTCACCGACACCGAGCCCCGCCAGCGGGAATGAGCTGATGGCGACCGGGAAGCTCGATCATGGAAGACGCAACAGAGTGCATCGTCGTAATGTGTTCATGGTCAGGTGAGGATTCGCGATGCGCACGATCACGCCGTTAACCTCGCTGCCGTACAGATCGCGCCGCAAGTCTGGCGTCACCGGCTGTCGCAGTATCGGCACCGACCGCGCGCGCGGCTACGAGCTGCTAACTCCGGACGAGCCAGGCGCCGTCCCAGCGACCCTGCCGTGGCGATGGCACCGTGCCAGATCGACCGCGGAGCCTTTCATCGGTCGTCGCGTGAAGTTGCGGTCGATGATCACCTGCGCCGGGATCAGCCTGAAGCTAGAAGATAAGAATTTCGTGGTCGACAGAACGTGGATGTTGACGACCGGACTGAAACGTGAATCTGCTCGGAAGCGTGAACGCATCGGTTGCGATCCGTTGGCGGCAATCGACGTCTGGCGCACCTTCCCGCCCTTCGAGTCGGCACTGACGCGCGCGCCTGATCGGGGGATCGACTGGATGACGAAGGCTCCGGCGCGGCCTTGCCATTTCGTCGGTGCCGAGAAGGCTCGGCACGACCATCTGTCTGGCGGATTGATGACGAACGTCGCGTTCGAACAGGACAACAGCACTGGACGGACGATCCACTTTCTGCGCCGCGCCGACCAGCCGGGCGCCCAGTGGCGTTACCGGCACGATCTGCACCGTGCCGGCGTTACGCTGATCGCCTCGCCAGCGATCAGGCGCTGGCACGTGCAGATCAGCGCGGCGATGGACGCGCGCAATGGCGTCGCCAGAAGCCCGGCGAGGACCGCGCCGACGATGCGATTACGATCATCAGCTCGATGATCTGAGCCACTGGGGCGCGGGATCATACGCCCGTGATGCCGGTATGGCGAGCATGGCAGTGAGCGTCTTATTTACCGGTGGCGCGTCGGCGTGCCGTCCGCCGCTGCGGGCGATGAGCGGCAGTGTGCAACAAACGGCGTTACTGTCGACCACCGCCGACAATAACCTGCCCGTTGGCGGTGTGACCCTGCAGGTCAACCTGCGCCGGCGTTCCAGGCGCTCGCTAGCTATAGGCGCTGTGATCAGGATCTACTCTGCCGCGCGTCCATCTTCATCATGAACATTGTCGGCTCGGTAGCTGCGCAGCGTATCAGCGATGGGACGGATAAACAATCGCCGATGATACTGCCGATCATGACCTCGACATTGAGCCTCTCTCTCCCTTTCTTGTCGTGTGAATCTGCAGGCGGCGGTGGGCGCTTGCCGACCGACGGCTGCCATGAAGCTGAACAACGGCGCGAGGGCGAACATAGCGTGATTCGCAAGCCCGCTCGAGAACCCTCACCCTTACCACCTGACGCCTGCGCGCGCCCAGGTGCTGCAACCGACGCGTCTGCGTGGTACGACGTGACGCATCGTCCCAGCGCGACCAAGCCGCGCGGCAGTCGCCGACTTCAGCCCGGGCGTCGAGTTGCAACCCGACTTTCAGGCGCGACGGCTGCCTGCGGGCGCTCGGCATTCAACGCCGGCGGCCAACCGGGCGATCTACTGCCGGACGCATCGACGCTGTGCTGCTACGCACGCCGACTGCACACCGCGAAATCAGACTCGCGTAATCACGCAGGTCATGGCATACGCGCCGATACTGCGACGCTGCGCCTGAACACCGCGGGCGTTCTCGAATAGCGACTCGTTGCCTGGGCCAGAGCCCGACGCCGCTTATGCCAAACAGTCCCTGAACGGCGCTCAGGTGAGCCGAACTCGGCGGCGGCTGGTCCTGATCCTGGCGGCTACGGCTCAGCCAATGACCGTACGCGCAGCGGCGACGGGCTGCGTACCGCCTGAAGCGCCCGGCCAGCGCACCAGCGTTTATGTCGGAGACCGATCCCTACTGACGCAGAGCAGGCGGCACTCGTGAAAATTCTGCGGAAATAACGCGACAGCGAGCCTGATGGCTAGTACGACCTCGCGTACCACAGGCTGCGGCGACTCAGACTGCGCAACCGGGCGATCGCCAGCAACATCAATCCGCGTCCGCTGGTCTTGTGATAAACGCGATTCGTAATCAGTAGGTCGCCCGATCGGGCCGCCAGCGCGGACCGGGCCCACGCCAGCATCTGGTCATCGACGACGAGCATCCGTCAGCTGATGCGGCTGCGACTGATCGGCCGGATATAGTGCGCGTTGCCCGCAGTCATCACCGGTTGTTTCATCACGGATGTCAACCGCACATGAACGGCGCTTCGAGTTCATCGCCGCTGGCAAGGCCGACAAGGCATTCGGGACATTCAACTCCTCACCTCGATGGAAGAGCGATCATCGCGACGCGTCGCTCGGCGCCGTGGGTATCGCAAGTGCGCGCCGACCGGCTGCTGCAGCTCGTCGCCAGCACGTCGAGCAGTTTCCTGTAGGACCAGGCTAGGCAGATCGCTCGTGCTCGACCTGCACCGCAATTCTTCAGCTTCATCCAGCACAATACAGCAGGCACCTGCAGTTTCACGCGCCGACCACGGCGCTGCGCTGGGCCTGCAGCTCGCGAATCGCGCAATTGGAACACCCCGAGCTGGCGCCCAGCGTGTATCCTTCCTCTTGAACGATGAAATGATCCTCGATGCCGAGAGCGCCTTCAGCGCATCAACGCCGCCTGCCGCCCGTGGCGCAGCCCCTGCGGCAGGATTTCCCACCAGCCAGCGGTACTCAGTGCGGCAAACCACGCGCGCCGAAACGGCGGCTCAGCGCCTTCTCCGCTTTCGCGACATCGTCGATGTGGCAATGCATACTT